>Ga0134101_1000056_pt1 | contig 142943 bp, 127 predicted proteins | sample 12_3_2metaG_FD_94446 | JGI IMG/M metagenome (GOLD analysis project Ga0134101, IMG submission 94446) | Switchgrass degrading microbial communities from high solid loading bioreactors in New Hampshire, USA - 12_48_3.3_201_A2 metaG | ecosystem: Engineered > Bioreactor > Semi-continuous >...
CAGAGGGTGCAGGGGACCCCGTGTCAATAGGAACGTGGAATAAATGCGGTAAATTTTGTACAAACATTATTGCAGTTGTTTTGTATAGAAAAAAAGTTGCCAACGATTACTTGACAGAAACTAGATTCAATTTTTTGTTGACATTGGTATTGTATGGTGATATATTTTAATGCAAGGTGCATTTCTATTTATCGAATAGTCGGTTTTCCTTTATACCATTCATAGTCGACCATGTCAAAATGAGATATGATGGTAGGATACAATCTTAAGGGCTAAATGCGCATTGTTGATTAATTTTTCACTACTATACGATACATGTCTATTTGCCGTAATCTACGAAATTCCAGAAAACAATGAGATGCTAAGTTGATAAAGGAGGATAACAATGAATAGAAACGTATTGTCAATGCTTTTGGTTATTTCAATGTTAGTGAGCATGCTTTTCGGAACGGGTGCCATAAGTGCTTTGGCAGAGTCGGAGGAAAACATAATAGAAGATATGGTCGCATGGTATAAGTTTGATGAAGGGGACGGGACCGTAGCTTATGACGCTTCGGGAAGAGGAAACCATGCCCGATTAATGAACGGGGCCTCTTGGAGTGAAGGAAAATTTCTTGGTGCTGTTAGCCTCAACGGAAACGGGCAGTATGTGGAATTGCCTAAAGGGATAGTGAAAGACTTAAATGATTTTACAATTGCTGCCTGGATTTATTTGAATGCAACTCAAGATTGGGCAAGGGTATTTGATTTTGGAAATGATACCACTTCATATATGTATATGACTCCCAGAGCAGGATCCAGTCCAAGGTATAGATATGCCATTAGAACTGCAACCTCCGGAGGAGAAAGCATAGTAGTAAGAAACACTGCTGTGAATTTAGAATCATGGAGGCATGTTGCAATTACCCTGTCCGGAAATACTGCAACACTGTATTATGACGGAGCGGTAGTCGGCACACATTCTGCGATGAATATAAAGCCGTCTGATCTTGGTACAACGTTGAAGAACTGGATTGGAAGATCCCAGTCTTCCGAGGATGCGTATTTGAACGGAAATGTAGACGACTTCCGTATTTATAACAGGTCTTTAAGTGCGGAAGAAATTCAAGCATTATTTACAATGAACCAACCGGAAGCAAAAGAAGTTTTTCCGGTGGAAGTTGTGGCGTATACAACGAGGCCTCTTAACATGCCTAATATTGTAAACGTTAAATTTGCTGATGGAACAATAAGTGCGGTAGGAGTTGCCTGGGATGCAATTGACCCGCAGAAATACGCTGAGCCGGGCAGTTTTACCGTTGAAGGAACAGTGGCATATTTGGGATGGAAGACAGAGGCAAATGTAACCGTAGTGCCCTGGAAGATTGAACAAATTGAGCCGATAAATATTGAAACATATATTGACACCCAGCCGGTGCTGCCCGACACCGTAACTGTCATTTACAACAATGGGGCAACGGAAGCAGCAAATGTAGTATGGGAGGCAATTGATCCTGAAGATTTAAAAGAAAAAGGGGCTTTTACTTTATATGGTACAGTTGAGGGTACCGATATCAAGGCAGAGGCATATATAACCGTTGTTTCAAAAGCAGACAGGGTATTTGAAGATGCACAGGCATTAAAGGTTTATCATATTGATGATGTGAGAGGGAATTTATATTTGCCCACAAAAGGAAAAAACGGATCTGTCATTACATGGTAATCGGAAAACCCTTCCATCATTACACCTTCGGGAGAGGTAACCCGCCCTGCAAACGGCAGCGGTGATGTATCGGTTAAGCTTACCGCAACCTTAACATTGCAAGGGGTGACAATAAAAAAGCCATTTTTGACAAAGGTACGTGAATTACCCAAACAAGAAGAAAAAGCAGGATATCTTCTATCGTATATGTTAGGAGATGGTTATGCCGACGGTGAGCAAGTTTACTTTGCACTTAGCAAAGGAAATGACCCTTTGCATTATAATGAGTTAAATAACGGAAATCCTGTGCTGATTTCCAATCTTGGTGAAAAGGGCGTAAGAGATGCATGTATTGTACGTTCACCGGAAGGTGATAAATTTTACCTTGTTGCGACTGACTTGAAGCTATATGGAGACAACAGCTCCACAAGAGCAACAACCAACGGAAGCAGGTATATTGCCATTTGGGAATCCACGGATTTGATACATTGGTCGGAACAAAGGCTTGCACTTGTATCTTCCGAGTTGGCAGGAAATACATGGGCTCCTGAGATTGTTTATGATTATGATACAGGTGAATATATTATTTTCTGGGCATCCAGAATGTTTAGTACTCCGGAAAAAACCGATGAACCTCATCAAAGGATTATGTATACAAAAACAAGGGATTTTTACAATTTCACACCGGCACAAGAGTATTTCAATCCCGGGTATTCGGTTATACACACAACCATTATTGAGCATAACGGAAAATATTACAGATTTACTAAAGATGAAAGAAACAGGTCTACTCCGGTACCGAACGGTAAAAAAATATTCCAGGATGTAGGGGATTCATTGTTTGGCCCATTTACAAGAATAGCGGAAGGAATTGGTAGTGCTATTATAAGTCAAGGAGAAGGCCCCTTGATTTTCAAGTCAAATACCGAAGAAAAGTGGTATTTGTTTATTGACAACTATAACGCTCTTGGATATGTGCCTTTTGTGACTACCGATTTGGATTCAGGGCAATGGACAGCTGTTTCAAATGGCGAGTACCGCTTAACAAATCAAAAACCCCGCCATGGAACCGTCCTGCCTATTACAGCATCAGAATACGAGAGATTGTCCACAACGGTGCCAACGGTAGTATCGGATTCAAGAACTGAAGCAACCGGTATAACATTAAATAAGGATAAAGTTGTATTATATAAGGATAAGGGAGAACAATTCCAACTAATTGCGGAAGTAGCTCCGGAAAATGCTACAAATAAAAACGTGTTATGGGCAAGTAATGATGAGTCTGTTGTTACGGTAAGTAATACGGGTTTAATAACAGCAAAGAATATTGGAACTGCTGTTATTACTGCGGCAACAGTGAACGGAGAAGTTATTGCTAAGTGCGAAGTGACCGTAGAATATAAAGATGAATTTACTATCCAGACATCATTTAATATGACAGAGCTGAAAGCCGATGACATGCTGTATGCGAATGCAATCGCCACCAACAATAAAAGTACGGAAGATTCGGTTCTCTTGATTGTAGCCTTATATGATAAAAATAATGAATTGGTGAACGTATCCTATACTTCAAAGAATGTTCCTGTTGGAATGACAGAAAGTTTAAGTACAGGATTTTTGCTTCCATCCGATGTAACCGGTTATATCACAAAGGCATTTGTTTGGGATGGAAATGATATATATAGCACAAAATTGCGGTCGTTATCAGAGGTGATATCTTTAGGAACAGGGCAATAATTGTATCCAAAATACTCCAATGATTTAAAATAAATGGTATAATCCTGTAAGAGACGGTTATAACGGCAAGATTAGCAAGTAATTAGCCGACAGGATTATACCATATTATTTTATTTAAGGAAACACATGTTGTCGGAAATCTATTGAAGATTTGAATGTTTTCATATCTATTTTGTTATCATGGTTCCGATACCTGTATCCGTAAATATTTCAAGTAGAATGCAGTGGGGAATCCTGCCGTCTATAATATGTACCCGGTTGACTCCGGCATCCAGTGCTTCAATACATCCCAATACCTTTGGTATCATGCCGCCGTTAATAATATTTTTTTCAATAAGCTCATATACTTCATTTTTGCTGATTTCCCATATAATTTCATTACTGTCGTTGGAATATTTTATACCTTCCACATCCGTAAGAAGCATTAATTTTTCAGCTTTTAATGCGGAGGCTATGGCACCTGCGACAGTATCTGCATTGATATTATAGATCTGACCGTCTTTCCCAACGCCGATCGGTGCAACAACAGGAATGTATTCATCTTTTGCAATAAGCTCCAGGACTTTGAAATTAATGTTTGTTATTTTCCCCACATATCCAATATCTACTTCTTCACCATCTACGATGGGTTTATATTGTTCACATTCAATCAAGTTGCCGTCGATACCGGATAAACCTATAGCTTTTCCGCCCTTGCAGTTTAACATTGAAACAATTTCTTTGTTGGTTTTTCCTATAAGTACCATTTGAGCAACTTCTATTGTCTGCGCATCGGTAACGCGCAATCCGTTTACAAATTTGCTTTCTATATTATATGCTTTTAATGCTTTTGTAATATCCGGACCGCCGCCATGAACGATAATGGGATTCAAGCCAATATATTTTAAGAGAGTAATATCCTCCATAACCGAATTTTTTAAAGAATCATTAATCATTGCATTACCGCCGTATTTAATAACAACGGTTTTTCCGTTTAACTTTTGAATATATGGCAGTGCTTCTATCAAAATACCTGCCTTTTTTATTAATGTTTCCATGTAAATGCCCCCTATAAAATCATAAATTATTCGTTATATATAAAGTCCGGGTGCCAATAATCCTGTTCTTTCATTCAAACCGAACATAATATTCATATTTTGAACAGCCTGGCCGGCAGCGCCTTTTATTAAATTATCAATGGCAGAAACCACTACTACACGATTAAGCCTTTCGTCGACCACAAGACCTATATCAACAAAATTTGAGCCGGCTACATGTTTTGTCTCCGGTAAGGTCCCCTCCTTATAGATACGGATAAAAAATTCATTTTTATAGTAATTTCTGTAAACATTCAGCAATTCCCGGGTTGTATGTTTTTCATTAAGATTTGCGTATATGGTGCTTAAAATTCCTCGTTTCATAGGAATTAGATGAGGAGTGAAGGAAATAATGATTTCTTCTCCTGCAGCAATACTTAGTTCCTGTTCAATCTCTGATGTGTGGCGATGTGTTGCTATTTTATATGCTTTCATGTTTTCCGTGCACTCACAGAAATGGTAGCCCAGTCCGAGACTTCTTCCCGCACCGGAAACACCTGACTTTGCATCAACAATAATATTTGTTGTATCAATTAGTTTATTGGCAAGCAAGGGTACCAGACCCAGAATGGAACAGGTGGTATAGCAACCGGGATTCCCGATTAAAACAGCATTTTTAATTTTATTTCTGTATAATTCCGGCAATCCGTATACTGACTTACTAAGCAGTTCTGGAGATTCATGTTTTTCTCCGTACCATTTTTCATATACGGCTGCATCATTGTATCTGTAGTCACCGCTTAAATCAATGATCTTAAGCCCTTTTTCCACCAATTGGGGAATTACGGCTTTTGAAGCTCCATGAGGCAGGGCAGTAAAAACAATATCGCATTCCTTTGCTGCTTTTTCAATATCAAGTTCTTCACATGAAATATCCAATATGCCTCTAAGGTTAGGATATACATCCGATATATTTTTGTCTGCATATGTTTGTGATGCAAGATAAACCAGTTTTACATCAGGATGCTGACTAAGTATTCTGACAAGCTCAATACCTGCATATCCTGTTGCTCCTAAAATGCCTACGTTAATCATCACGGGACCTCCTGTAAAATTAATTCTAAATAATACTAATAATTATACATATTAATGTATAAAAATCAATAGTAAATTTATTATTTTTACTTTATTTATCTGGTTTTCTTTTGTATTATTGAGTATTATGTATATATGATAGAATTTAAAGTCATTAAACTTGGCATAAAGCTTGGTGAGGAGAATTTATGAAGGTTGTATATTATTATAAGGCGGAATTCATTTTAGGAACTTTTTATTTAGCGGCTACCGAAAATGGACTATGCAGAATTGATTTTCCCGGGAAATGTGAGAAGGATTTTTTTTCATGGTTGTCTAAAAACTTTGACTATCTTGTAAATGAGAAGACTTATATTATTGAACAGGCTATCGTTCAGCTAAAAGAGTATTTCGAAGGTAATAGGAAGGAATTTTCGGTTCCGCTGGATTTAATCGGGACCGATTTTCAAAAGAAAGTATGGAAGGAGCTTATGAATATTCCATATGGTCAGGTGGACACATATGGACATATTGCGGCTCTTTTAGGCAATCCGAAGGCCGGCAGGGCAGTAGGGGGAGCAAATAATAAAAACCCTGTACCGATTATTGTGCCATGTCATAGGGTCATTGGAAGCAACGGCAAGCTGGTAGGCTATGCCGGAGGTTTGGATATAAAGAAAAGGTTATTGGTGCTGGAGAGGCGAACGATGACTGAACATTTGTTATACGACGGTTAACGGCTGTAAAATGATTGGTTTCCGATTATGGTAAGGGCGGACGACTCTGTCCGCCCATGAAATTATAATTATACAAGCATTCTTTCAAACTCATCCAATGTTTCTTCAAAGACTTTCAATGCATCCATTACCGGTTGAGGAGAGCTTAAGTCTACACCGGCTTTTTTCAGCAGCTCAATAGGATAGTCCGAATCTCCGCTTTTTAAGAACTGCATATACCGGTTCACCGCAGGCTGGCCTTCTTCGAGAATATGTCTGGAAAGGGCAATTGCCGCTGAAAAGCCTGTGGCATATTTATACACATAAAAGCTTGTATAGAAATGAGGTATCCTTGACCATTCCATAGCAATTTCTTTGTCTATTACCATATTATTTCCGTAGTATTTCACATTCAAATCATAGTATATATCACATAAAAGCTGAGCGGTTAAAGCTTCACCATTTTCAACCTTTTGATGAATAATTTTTTCAAATTCTGCAAACATCACCTGACGGAAAACGGTTCCCCTGAATTCATCCAGATAATGATTTAGTAAATAGGCCTTTTCGTTTCTATCGGAAGTAGTTTTCAGCAAATGCTGCATAAGCAAGGACTCATTTACTGTTGAAGCAACTTCCGCAACGAATATTTTATACTGTGAGTACACATATGGCTGTGTTTTATTGGTGAAGTACGAATGAAGTGCATGACCCATCTCATGAGCTAATGTAAAGGTATCATTCATGGTACCCTGATAATTAAGAAGAACGTATGGATGAGTAGAGTAGCAGCCCCATGAATAAGCTCCGCTTGTCTTGCCTTCATTTTCATAGACATCAATCCAGCCGGATTCAAAGCCTTCTCTTAAAGCCCCAATATATTGCGTTCCTAAGGGTTTTAAAGCTTCTTCAACAATTTTTAATGAGTCTTTATAATATATATGCTTGTTCATTTCATTGACAAGAGGATTGTATAAATCATACATATGAAGTTCTTCCAGCTTAAGCGCTTTTTTGCGCAGTGACACATATCTGTGGAGAAGATGCAGATGCTGGTTTACGGTATCAATTAATGTATCGTAAACACTTGTGGATATATTGTCGGCATCCAGCGCACGTTCCAAAGCGGAAGAATAATTTCTTACCTTCGTATAGAATATGTTCTTTTTGACATTGGCATTTAATGTAGAAGCCAGAGTATTTTTTTGCTTGGCATAAGTGCCGTACAAAGCAAGAAAAGCTTCCCGTCTTACTTGCCTGTTGCTGCTCTGCATTAATTTAATGAAATTCCCTTTTGTCAACTCAATTTCCTCGCCGTTTTCCGATTGAATGACAGGAAATTTGATATCTGCATTGTTAATCATTCCGAATATATCTTTAGCAGCACTGCTGATTTCACCGGACAACGCAAGAATGGATTCTTCTTTATCCGAGAGGATGTGCTTCTTTTGGCGGAAAATTTCATCAAAATAGTGCTTATATATGGCAAAGTTACTGTCTTCATTTATATATTTGTTAATGATATTTTCCGGAATAGAGATGATTTCCGGTATGAAAAAAGACATTGCTCCCGATACTTCTACCGACAGACTTGAAGCTCTGTCGGTAAGAGCCTGATAAAGCGTATTTGTATTATCTTCGTCTCTTCTCATACGTGCATATACGTATAGCTTTTCCGTTAACATGGAAATCTCTTCACTAAGCTTTAACGCTTCCAAAAGAACTGCAGAATTTTCGGACAATCTTCCTTTATACGATACAAACGATGGAAGCAATTCCTTTGTTTTTTTGAAATCCTTTTCCCATGATTCGTTATCAGGGTAAATGTCTTCCAGTTTCCATTTGTATTGTGCATCAATTTCTTCTCTCTTTGGCAGTTGATTGACTTTTTTTAATGTCATATAAAACAGCCTCCTTATTATTTCTCTAAAATGCAAACAACCATTTTTACAAAGCATTCTTTTATGACAGGTATGGATGTAAGCGGTTTAAGCATTTTTCTTAAAGGAACTTCCCGATAATAAGAAATATGAAAGCTTGTTTTACCGAAAATTTTTGCAGCTTTTTTAATGGTCATTTTATTAATATATGAAAAATATTCTTTCCCATTCATATCTTTTGAAATTCTGAAGCTTATGCGTTCTTCACCGTCCGGATGCTTTTTTGCCAATTCCTTATATACCTCAATAAGGGTTTTTTCACTGAAAAGTAAATGCACCCATGGAATGCCGATGGCATCACTCAAGTGTGCTCCAAACGGATGATAATATGGGGGAAAGTTGACATATAGTTTCCCTCCGGGTTTTAAAACGCGGTAACATTCATTAAGCACATCAAGGGGCTTATCAACATGCTCCATGGCATCATTCATAATAATGGTGTCAAAAAAGTTATCTTCAAAGCTTAGGTTGGCAGCATCGCCCAGTATAAATTCAAATTTATCAGCCAGTCTTTTTTTTTCTGCAAGTTTTTTTGATTCTTTTTCATATTTTTCTACGACATCAACACCATAAATTTTTTTGACGCCTTTAGAAGCGTAATATAGGGTTTTGCCTCCCGCACCGCAGCCAATATCCAATACGACTTTATTTTTAAACATTTCCTCAATGGTTGCTTTTTCAAGATAAAATGTAATAGTCTGTTCTCCTTTTTCAAATTGCCATTCGGCATATGTTTTTACTCCGTCGTTTTGCAAATTGAACGGATGAACGGGCAAAGGAAATAATTTGTTGACAGTTTTGCATATCTTAGTTGAAAGCAATATAGTTCTCTCCTTATTGATTGAAATAATATATTATTGTTATATCATTTATGAATTTGATATGCAACTATATTCATTATTAAATAAAAATGAAGGAAATTAATATATTTATTGCAAAATTTACAGAGTAGTATTAAAATAGTTAGTAAAATAAAAAAATATGTTAAATATTTCTGTTTATCCGGGAGATACAAACAGAAATATTTATGAAAGGGGATCGTGTAAGAAATGATGTATGATATTAAGATTGAAAGGACCAAAACACCAAAACAAAAGCCAGACCAGAATCATTTGGGATTTGGTCAATATTTTACGGATCATATGTTTATCATGGATTATACCGAGGGCAAAGGCTGGCATGATGCAAGAATCGTGCCTTATGCGCCATTGGAACTGGATCCGGCAAGCATGGTATTTCACTATGGTCAGGCAATTTTTGAAGGATTGAAAGCATACAAGACCAAAGAAGGCAGAATTTTATTATTCAGACCGGAGAAAAATATGAACAGGGTGAATATTTCCAATGAGCGTCTTTGTATGCCTCAGATAGATGTTGAGTTAGGAATTCATGCGATAAAGACCTTGGTCAATGTAGATAAGGATTGGATTCCTGAAGCAGAAGGTACATCTCTGTATATAAGGCCTTTCTTTATTGCTACCGACCCATTTCTGGGCGTAAAACCGTCTTCAACTTATAAATTCATTATTATTTTATCTCCGGTAGGTGCTTACTATGCGGAAGGTTTGAATCCTGTCAAGATTTATGTAGAAGATTATTATGTAAGAGCGGTCAGAGGAGGCATTGGGTTTGCAAAAGCTGCGGCAAATTATGCTGCCAGCATTAAAGCTCAGATGGATGCGAAGAAAAAAGGATATTCCCAGGTATTGTGGCTGGATGGCGTTGAAAGAAAATATGTAGAAGAAGTAGGAACAATGAATGTATTCTTCAAAATCAATGGAGAGGTTATTACTCCGTCATTGGAAGGAAAGAGTATCCTTCCTGGAGTAACCAGAGATTCGGTCATTGAAATGCTGAAATCCTGGGGAATGAAGGTAACCGAAAGAAAAATTTCAATTGATGAAGTATATGATGCCCATAGCAATGGTACATTGGAGGAAGTGTTTGGTACAGGTACAGCAGCAGTTATTTCTCCTGTAGGTGAATTGAATTGGAAAGACAATCCTATTATCATCAATGACGGAAAGATTGGGGTTGTATCACAAAAATTATACGATGAGCTTACCGGAATTCAGACCGGTAAGATAGAAGATAAGTTTGGTTGGGTTACAGAAGTAAAATAAAAAGTCACATAAAGCTGTGGTATTAGTAGTTAAATGTTACTAATGCACGGCTTTTTTTTTGCTTGTTATTATGGATAGGCGCAATAAAGCTATAAAAATGTGTAAAATTTGAAGGACAATTACAATTTATGTCGAATAAAGAAATAATGTGCAGCTATTTTTAATAATAAAGAGAATCGTTCATATGCAAGGCAGTTTATTCAGAAAAAGTTCATTGGAAAATATTAGTTCCCCGAAGAATTGAATGAGCATATAAAAATTACCTACCCAAGTGTTTGGGGCATTCTTATAGGCTGCCTTGTACTTGTTGCGGCAGTATTGTTCTGGGCGTTTTATGGAAGTATACCTAATACCGTTGAAGCAAAAGGAATAGTGTTTCCGCAAAACGGTGTAACAGAAGTGATTCCTGTTGCAGGCGGTCGTAACAGTGATATGAGAGTAAAGGTAGGAGACTATGTTGAAGCGGGTCAGATTCTTGCTTATTATTTCATAAAAAGCTGGATTTCGGTTTGTGGGAAAAAACCATGAACATGGTGATAAAAAATAATGATGCCCTGCGTATCAGAATTAAGAATGACCATGGTAAGCCTAATATATTGCATCATATCAATACAGCAAAATGGATTTCATTGATTTTAGCGGAAATAGTGATGCAGAAGTATTTGATACAATTAACAATTGGATAAGAACACCATTTGAGTTGTATGACTGCAACTTGTATGAATTTAAAAGAATCCGGATGAACGATGGCTGTGTGGGTGGTTTTTTAAAGCTTCACCATATTATTGGGGCTGCATGGACCATTTCTTTAATATGCAATCAATTAATAAATGTTTATGAGGGCTTAATCAGCAAACAAGAGATGAAAGCTCATAATCCTTCTTATATAGGATTTATTGAGAGTGAAAAAAGTATTTTTTAAGCTCAAAATATGAGAATGATTTCAACTTTATGTGAAAAAACATAGAAAATGGGCTTCATATTTCAATAATAAAGAAATATCCGCCGCAAATATAAAAAATGCCAAACATTATTCTATAAAAACTCATCCTTCAGAATTAGCCGATATTATTCGGAATGAAGTCTAAAAGAGCGGGGTTCATTTATGCTTGAAATATATGGTATAAAAATAGGTTCTCATATTGAAAGCAACAAGCTTGAGAATATAATAAATTATTTATCGGAAAAAACCATTCAGCAAGTTAACAATTTTAAGTTTCGAAACGATGCGCAAAGAATGGTTGCTGCTCATATGCTGGTAAAATATGTGATACCCAGGAAAACCAACATTGGTTTTGAACAAATTCTTATTGATAAAGATCTATATGGCAAACCTTATTAAAAAAACAATTTAGGACTGCATTTTAATCTATCCCATTCAGGGGAATACGCTGTGGTGGCAATGGATGATATGCCTGTTGGCATTGACGTTGAAAAGATAAAAACGATTGATTTATATTCATTACGAATTTTTTTACAAAAAGAGAGCAGGAAAGATTGATGCTTATGAAGCCGGATCAGAGACTGGTATATTTTTATGAATTGTGGACAATGAAAGAAAGTTATGTAAAAGCATTAGGAAAAGGATTGCATTTACCCATGGATTCCTTTAAGATACAATATAAGAGAGAATCCGGATATGTCATAGAAGACGAAGATGGAGCTGTTGGATACAGAGACATTGATTTGTTATTTTGTTGAGAATTCTATCAGGAGAAATGAAGATTGAACATGAAGAAAAATGTGCATTTTTTATTAATAATTGTTGTTGTGGCTTTTACGCCTTTTTTATTGAATGTATACGCTGAAGAAAATGCAGACGAATACAATGGCTACATTATAAAAATCAAAGAGCAGACCCAAAAAGCAATTATGCTGCAAGAATATTTACCGTTATCCGATTTAGTTTCGTGTGGAAATGGCGTATATATAGCGGCAGATAAAGATACAGCACAACGTTTTGCTTTGCAGGCCGAGTATATAGAGCCAAATTACAAGGTGGAATTACTGAATACATATAACTATGACACTTATATGCAGCAGGTTAATGTAAGGCTTACAAGCATTAAGTCGGCATGGGATATAGGCTGCTATGGAAACAATGTCAGAATCGGAGTAATTGATTCCGGAGTGTATGAGCATAATGCGTTGAAGGGAAATTTGTCAAGTGGATATAACTATTTATCAAAAGATACAGATACCACAGATCATATAGGGCACGGTACAATGGTAAGTGGAATCATTGCCGCACAATATGGTTACGGTGTAATTGGTATGGCACATCATGCGAAAATTATACCGCTTAAATGCTTTGAAAATGGTCAGGCAACGTACATAAATACCATTGTATCAGCAATTTATGATGCGGTGGATCGTTTCAATTGCGATATTATTAATTTGAGTTTGGGACTTCAAAACAAAAGTACGGCATTGGAGGAAGCCGTAAATTATGCCGTTTCAAAAGGAGTACTGCTTGTGGCTTCGGTTGGAAACGACAGCAACAGTGCGTTTTATTACCCTGCTTCATACGATTCTGTAATAGGAGTAGGTTCCGTAAACAGCAGCAAGGTTCGGTCTGGTTTTTCAAATTATAATAACAGCGTATTTGTAACAGCTCCCGGAGAAAATATTATCGGATTAAGCATTAAAGGAGGATATGTCATAAATTCAGGTACATCTTTTTCAGCGCCTGTAGTAACGGGTATTATTGCCACCATGTTTTCCATTGATAACAGTCTTGATGTTGCTGCCGTAAAAAATATTTTTATGAATACCAGTGAGGATTTGGGCCCTCAGGGATACGATACGGAATACGGCTATGGACTTGTAAATGCTGAGGCTATTGTAAATTATATGCTTTCAGGAAAGGATTATTTTGTTTCTCTTATTGATACGCAAAATGAGAACTTTTCGGAAGTACGAGTATGGAAAAACCCTTCGGTAACAACATATCCGTTAGGCATATGGGCAAGCTATGATAATAATAGAATAACCGATATTAAGACAGTTTCATTGTCTTTTGCAAACGGTAGCATTGAAATACTCCAATATTCGAATGAATATAAAACTTTGAAATTCTTTTTATGGTATAATATGAAAAGTTTATTGCCGATATCGCCATCCAGAAGCGTTAGGCGCTGAGATAATAAATGCATAAGGAGCACGTTTCATGAAGGTATTATTAACTACACTAAATGCAAAATATATACATTCTTCACTGGCTTTAAGGTATTTGGAAAAATATTGTGCAGCAGAAGAAGCAGAAATCATTATTGAAGAATATACAATCAACGATCGTATCGAAAATATAACAAACGATATTTATCAAAAAGATGTTAATATGATTGGTTTTTCCTGTTATATATGGAATATAACAATGGTACTTGAAATAGCAGACCGTTTAAAAAAGGTCAAGCCTGACTGCGTGATTATATTGGGAGGCCCTGAAGTTTCCTATGATGCGGAGGATTTATTGTCAAAGTACCCATATATTGGTTATATTATTACAGGCGAGGGAGAAGAAACCTTAAAGGATTTGATACGGTGTCTGTCATCATCCCGGTCCCCAATTGGTATAAAAGGGCTTGTAGGAAGAGATGTCAACGGAAATATTGTAGACGGCGGCAAAAGGCCTTTGATCAGAAATCTTGATGTTATACCCTGTCCATATAATGAAAATGACTTCAATGTGCTCAAAGGAAAAATCATATACTATGAGACATCCAGAGGCTGCCCATTTAATTGCAGTTATTGCTTGTCATCCACTATTGAAGGGGTAAGATTTTTTTCTATGGACAGAGTAAAATCCGATTTATTATTTTTCATTCAAAATAAAGTAAAACAAGTAAAATTCGTGGACAGGACTTTTAATTGCAATCATAAAAGGGCAATGGAAATTTTTGAATTCCTTGTCAACCATGCGGAAAACATGAATTTTCATTTCGAAATTGCAGCGGATTTGCTGGATGATGACATGATAAAGTATTTATCCAAGGTTCCGAAAGGGTTGTTTCAATTTGAAATAGGCGTTCAGTCCACAAATCCTGAAACCATAAACTCCATAGACAGAAAAATGATGTTCAAAAAGGTAGCGGAAAATGTTGTGAAATTAAGAGAAAACGGCAATATTCATCTGCACCTGGACTTAATTGCAGGTTTGCCCGAAGAAGACTACATATCTTTTGCTTCTTCTTTTGATGACGTCTTTGGATTAAAGCCTCATGTACTTCAACTGGGATTTTTAAAATTGTTAAAGGGTTCCAAAATAAGGCGGGAAGCTGCTAAATATGACTATAAATATACAACTACTCCGACGTATGAAGTAATGGAAAACAATAAGATGTCGTACAGCGATATAATAAAGTTAAAGGGAATTGAAGAAATTGTTGAAAAATATTATAATTCCGGAGTGTTTGAAAAAGCCATACAATACATTCTTTGTAACAATTATGAATCCCCTTTTAAATTTTTTGAGGAGATGGCCTTTTATTTTGAGGATAAAGGTTTAAACAGGATTTCCAACAGCAGGAAGTCCTTATATGATATTTTATTTGAGTTTTATAGAGAAAAAAGACTGAACAATGTAAATGAATTCAGCGATTATTTGAAATATGATTTTGTACTTCATCAAAAGGGTGCCAGTTTGCCCTATTGGGCATATAAGGAACCGGTTAAGGGCTTCCGGGAAAAATGCTTTGAATTTTTGAAAAATGAGAATCATATAAAAGAATTTTTACCGCAATATATTGGAATACCTGCAAAAAAAATTATTAAGGAAGTCGGTTTTGCCTTATTTAATAACAATGTATTGAAAAACGGTAGAAAGGAAAAAACAATTATATTATTTGATTATAATACATTAAAAACTTATGATGTAACAGAAAATTTTTAATAATTTTTTCCCTTCCATTTTTCTACTTTATAATATATAATTATTCATTATATTAGATATTAGTTAGATTCGGAGGTAATGTTGTGAATCACGAAATCGTTATAGTACTTGATTTTGGCGGACAGTACAATCAACTTATTGCCAGGAGGGTCAGAGAATGTAATGTTTATTGCGAAGTACTGCCGTATAATACACCGATAGAAAAGATAAAGAGCATGAATCCCAAAGGGATTATTTTTACCGGCGGACCTGCAAGTGTTTATGCTGAAGACGCTCCGGTATGCGAAAAAGAGATGTTTGAAATTGGGGTTCCTGTTTTAGGTATTTGCTACGGGACACAATTAATGAGTTATTTGCTTGGCGGAAAAGTGGGAAAGGCACCGAAAAGGGAATACGGAAAAACAGATATTCATCTGGATTGTACCAGCAAATTGTTTTGTGATATTGAGCCAACTACGGTATGTTGGATGAGTCATACGGATTATGTCCAGACACCTCCGGAAGGATTTCGGGTGGTTGCCAGGACCGAAAGCTGTCCGGTAGCGGCTATTGAAAATGAAGAAAAAAAATTGTACGGTGTTCAGTTTCATCCGGAAGTAGTGCATACACAAAAAGGTAAAGAAATCATTAGAAGCTTTTTGTACAATATTTGCGGTTGCAGCGGCGATTGGAAAATGGCTGATTTTGCGGAGCAGTCCATTAAGAATATTAAGGAAAAAGTGGGCAATAAAAAGGTCTTGTGCGCTTTGTCCGGAGGCGTTGATTCTTCGGTATCAGCGGTTATGATTCATAAAGCCGTAGGAAAGCAGTTAACCTGTATATTTGTTGACCATGGACTTCTGAGGAAAAATGAAGGTGATGAAGTTGAAAAAGTATTCCGTGAACAGTTTGATATGAATTTGATTCGCGTAAATGCACAAGACAGGTTTTTAGAAAAATTAAAAGGTGTATCCGATCCCGAAAGGAAAAGAAAGATTATTGGGGAAGAATTTATCAGGGTATTTGAAGAAGAAGCCAAAAAGATCGGTGCGGTAGACTATCTGGTTCAGGGAACCATTTATCCTGACGTCATAGAAAGCGGTCTGGGTGATGCGGCTGTTATAAAAAGCCATCATAATGTAGGAGGACTTCCTGATTACGTTGATTTTAAAGAAATTATAGAGCCTCTTAGAAACCTGTTCAAGGACGAAGTTCGTCAAGTAGGTCTGGCGCTTGGATTACCTGAATTTCTGGTATGGAGACAACCTTTCCCAGGTCCTGGTTTGGCAATTCGTGTAATTGGAGAGATTACAAAAGAGAAGCTTGATATATTAAGAGATGCTGATGCAATTTTCAGAGAAGAAATTGCTGCAGCAGGTTTGCATCGTGACATACACCAATACTTTGCGGTATTGACTGACATGAGGAGCGTTGGCGTCATGGGAGATGAACGAACCTATGATTATACTATTGCGCTCAGAGGAGTTACCACTACGGATTTTATGACAGCGGATTGGGCAAAAATTCCTTACGATGTACTGGAAAAAGTATCAAACCGTATAGTAAATGAAGTAAAGCATGTGAACAGAATTGTTTATGATATAACCAGCAAGCCACCGGCAACCATAGAGTGGGAATAAACATAAATTGAATAGAAATATGAGGAAAAAACCAAAGGCTTTGAATTTGAAACAGGAAGCTTTTGGTTTTTTTTGTAAGCTTGATAATATCAGACTATTATGATATACTAACATTATCATTGTTTAACCAATAAAATGAGGGTTGTGCTAATGAAGCATCCATTTCGATCAAAGTTACTGGGCAATATTGTAATGCCTTATTCCATTGTATCTATAATACTTATATCGGTGTTTGCAATTACCATCTACTATTTGACCGAAAATCAAAGATATGATTCAGAAAAACGCTATCAGGAAGAACTTAATTCAAAAACATTGAATATCCTTGACAATTTTATTGACGAGATGGATAATGTGGCACTTCGTGTTCATTCAGACAGTAATATTGTTCTTTTTTATACCAACCTTAGTAAGGACAGAAATCCGGAAAACTATTTTGAGAAAAATGTCCTGCAATCCATAGAGCTTGCCAGTGTTGTCAATACGATTAATTCCCCGAATAATCCGTTGTGGAGGATTTGCTTGTATAATAATTACGGAGATTTCTTGTCTGTCGGGGCTGAAACTGATTCCGATGTTGTAAGAAGTACGCTGTCAGAAATAAATGTCAATGAAATGATGGTTAATCTCAGGTATAGCCAAATGAACATTGACTACAGACAACGCGACATATGGTCTGACAGCTTCAAATCGCAATATATTGCTATTCAAAGACCTATTATTAATGAATACTCGAAAAAGATTTACGCGGTTGTTGAAGTAGAACAAGATATAAAAACTTTGCAGTCAAGAATTACCTTTGATACTCCAGATATTAAGTACTCTGTGTATGATTCAAAAGGGAACTATGTTATCGGAACAGTCGGTGAGGAAGAAACGGATCCAAATTGGCATAAGACTTCTTTAACTTCTAAAAAATATGGATGGACAGTGAATTTATACAGAAATAATAAAGCTGGTTTTGATACGGTTTTTGCTGTTTTTATAATCATGTATATTATATTAATAGCGGCAATTTTTGTACTGACCTATAGAATTGCCTATAACATTACAAAGCCGCTTAGAGAGCTTGAAAAATCAGTTCGTAGGGTTTCAAGAAGAAAGCTGACTGTGGAAACCGATGAATCCACCATAGATGAAATTAAAGAGTTAGGAAATGCATTTTCCGAAGTATTAGTACAAGTAGAAAAATCGGCAAAAGAAGAGCAAAAGGCTTTGGCGCTGGCCTTACAGTCGCAAATGAATCCACACTTTTTATTCAACACGTTATCGGTAATCAGCAGTAAAAGCCTGGAAATCGGTGGAGAAGAAATAGCATTAATGTGTCAAAAGATATCTGACATGCTTAGGTATGTTGCTTCCTATGAAGATTTGGTAGTTTCTGTTTCCAGTGAAATAACCCATGTCAAAAATTATTTGGATTTAATGAAAGCGCGATATGAAGATTGTTTTTCTTATGAAATAGAAGCGGACAGTGCAATCAGTCATGTAAAGGTACCTAAGCTGATCCTTCAGCCGTTAGCTGAAAATTGCTTTACCCATGCATTTAAGGATATAGAACCTCCATGGCATATTAAGATTACCTGTGGGAGGGACGGAAATTACTTTTTCTTTGCAGTTGAGGATAATGGAATCGGTATGGATGAAAAACAATTGATACAGGTAAAAGAAAAAATTGATTATTTCTCTCGCAACCTGAAAGAAAAATATAAAGAGCTATCGATTGGAGGTTTAGGACTGGTAAGTGCCATTTTGCGAATGAAGATGGCAAATTATAATGTAGAATACTCCATTGAAACCGGTAAAATGGGTACTAAAATCACCATAAAAGGTGAAATGGTATAAGGAGGGATATTTTGATTCGCATATTAGTGGTAGAAGATGAACCACCCATTTTGCGCGCAATGATGAATTTGCTAAAAAATACCAACCCGCAGTTTAGCGCTGTTTTCACAGCCTCCAACGGCAAAAAGGCAATTGAAGTCCTTCAGCAAGAAAAAATTGATGCTGTTTTTACAGATATTCGGATGCCCGTTATGGATGGACTTGAGCTGTCAAAGTATATATATGAAAATTATCCTCATATACTTGTTGTCATTACAAGTGGTTATTCTGATTTCGAATATGCCAGAACGGCAATTTCATACCATGTTTTCGATTATCTCTTGAAGCCTGTTTCAATGGAAAAAATAAAAGAAATAACAGATAAGCTTGAGAAAGAGATTTCGAAAAAAAGGAGCGAGCTGGCTCATGACATTATATTAAAGGGCAAAAATTCCGATGATAAATTATCCGATTCCAATTGCTTTTTATATATTATCTGTGCAGGCGCTTTAAGTTTATATGACAATGACCCGATTGTGCCAGGCGCCGCATTTTGGAATAATGTTCATACAGAAAATGTCATGGAATCAATATTGAATACTGACGAGACTTTTCTGACATTTCCGGGGAAAACCGTATCTGAAAGAATTGTGGTTGTGGAATCTGCAAATGCTGACAGAGCTGAACCGATAGCACAAAAAATGTTTGAGATGCTAAAGTCGGATATCACGATTACCATTGTTTGGAGCTCAAATGTTTCTTTATCACAAATCGGAACGGAAATGCACAAAGTTAGGGATGTTTTATTAAGACGGATTATGCTTAATAAAAGCCAGATTATTTGCTGCAATCATTTTGTTGAATCGCAACCCCTTGAGCTCTATACTTCGGAGCAAACACAACAAATTTGTGATTTGGTTATGAAAAACAAGACGGATGAAGCAATTGAAGTCATTGCTGAAAAACTCAGTGAAATGGAAGACTGCGGTGCTACACAGGAAGATGTAACTGGGTTTTTGGACATGATTACTAATCGTATATATTTTATTTCACAAAGCCCTGCCAAAAAACCTGCCGTTACCAAAAAAGAAATTTATGCCGCAATCTCAAATTTTACAACCTTTAAAAATTTGGCCCGGGATTTTGTTTCGGTAGTTCGGGATATCATAGCTCCTGAAAATCAGGACGATTATCCGAAGCTGATTATAGAAGTAAAAGATTTTTTAGAACATAATTATAAGGAAAACATTACGAATACGGTTTTATCACAAAGATTCGGTCTGGTGGCTTCCTATATCAGCAGATTGTTTAAGCAGAGTACAGGACTTTCGCCGGGTGAATATCTTACAAAAGTGAGAATTGACAAAGCCAAAATCCTTATGAGGTCAAATCCTGATTTCATGGTAAAAGAAATTGCAGGCATGGTAGGGTTTAAGGATGCATACTATTTTTCAAAAACCTTTAAAAAAGAAACAGGTATTTGGCCTACCGAGTTTCTGAAAAAATAATAATATCATAAGAAATTGTAATATCATAATGGAACGCTGTTGTTATTTGAAGGCAACAGCGTTTTTATCCGATATTTGAAGATTTTATTTTTTTACATTTGCTTTTTATTTTTTTACATTTACTAAAAAAGCAAGAGTTGATACAATCTAACTATAGAAACAGAACGATGGGTCTGTTGGGAAAGGGTGAAACGATGTCTGAATATATCCTTGAATTAAACGGTATAACCAAGATATTTCCGGGCGTAAAAGCACTGGATAATGTACAGTTCAAATTAAAAAAAGGTGAAATACATGCTTTGATGGGCGAAAACGGTGCCGGAAAATCTACTTTTATAAAAGTTATTACAGGTGTACATCAGCCAGAGTCAGGAGAAATTCTTATCAACGGACAAAAGGTTGTTTTTAAAGACCCTAAGGATGCCTATAAAATGAGTATTGCTGCTATTTATCAGCATGGAACGGCTTATCAGCATTTAAGTGTTACGGAAAATATCTTTATGGGTCATGAAAAGATTAAAAAATCAGGACTGATTAATTGGAAGCAGATGCACAAAGAGGCAAAAGCGCTCCTTACAAGACTTGGAAGTAATATCGACCCTACTTCTATTATGGGAAACCTGACGGTTGCTGAGCAGCAGATTGTTGAAATTGCCAAGGCTATTTCAACCAATGCACAAATTATTATAATGGACGAACCGACAGCAGCTTTATCCAAACGTGAGTGTGAGGAGCTTTATCGTATTACTGAGCAGCTTCGTGACGAAGGTTGTTCTATAATTTTTATTTCGCACCGATTTGAGGATATGTATCGGCTTGCTTCAAGAGTTACGGTTTTTCGTGATGCACAGTACATCGGCACATGGAATGTTGATGAAATTTCAAATGAAGTTTTAATATCCAAGATGGTTGGACGCGAGATTTCAACAATATATCCTAAGAAAAAGGTTGAAAAGGGAGAAGAAATACTCAGAGTGGAAGGACTTTCAAAGGTAGGTTACTACAAAGACATTTCTTTTACCCTTCATAAAGGGGAAATACTTGCGTTAACAGGACTGGTGGGAGCAGGGCGAACGGAGGTTTGCCAGGGGATATTTGGAATTGCTCCTCCGGATGAAGGAAACATTTATCTCGAAGGAAAGAAAATCAGTATTAAAGAACCTCTTGATGCACTGAAGCAAGGAATCGGTTATCTACCTGAAGACCGGCAAAAGCAGGGGTTAATTTTAGATTGGAGCTTATGCAATAATGTAACGCTGTCAACTCTTGAAAAGTTTACAAAAAACACGGTTATCAATAGGAAACAAGAACGAAATCGTGCAAAAGAACTTCTTGAAAAGGTAGCAACGAAGGCTGTTTCGGTTTTTGATAAAGCGTCAAGCTTATCCGGCGGTAATCAGCAGAAGGTTATTGTTGCAAAGATATTAAACTCTGATTTGAAAGTCATTATATTGGATGAGCCGACCAAAGGAGTGGATGTCGGCGCAAAGGCGCAGATATATGAAATTATGTCAGACTTGGCAGCTCAGGGTTTTGGTATTATCATGATTTCTTCAGAAATGCCAGAGGTATTGGGTATGGCTGATACCATTGCGGTTATGAGAGAAGGAAGAATATCTAAAATATTTACGGACGCCGGCAGTGTAACGCAAGAACAAATATTAGAAGCTGCAATGAATATATAGGAGGTGGCGTCATTGGAAAAAGTAAAAAAGCTTGTTTTATCAAACATCCGAGAAATAAGTTTAATTTTGGTAATAATTATTCTATCGATTTTTGTACAATATAGAAGCGGTGGAAAGTTTATTACCGTAGAAAATATTTCTGACCTTATGACTGAAACTGCAATTCTTGCCATATTATCCGCCGGAATGATGGTTGTTATTATTACAGCCGGTATCGATCTTTCCATTGGCTCTGTTATGGCGCTTGCGGGAATGGTTGGAACGACGGTTTTGAAGTATAATAAGTCAATGCCCTCGGTTGTAATCATATTAATTGCAATGGTCATTGGAACGATATGCGGCTTGATAAATGGTACGTTGGTTGCGAAGCTTAAAATTCTGCCGATTATCGCGACTCTTGGTATGATGAATGTTTTTCGGGGGATAACGTACCTTATAAGCAACGGCAAATGGGTCATGCAGGCCGATATGACACCGCAATTTATGGGAATTGCAACAGGCAAGCTGTTTGGTATAAATAATCTTGTAGTAATGGCAATGATAATCTATGGGATAGCGTATATTTTTATGAATTACACCAGAACAGGAAGAAAAATTTACGCAGTAGGCAACAGTGAGGAATCTGCAAGGGTTTCAGGTATCAAAACCGATAAAACAATTCGTCTTGCATATACTATTATGGGATTGGTTGCAGGTTTTGCAGGTATTCTGTATGTTTGCAAATTTGCAGTTGCTCAAGGGGAAACGGCGGTCGGCTATGAGATGAATGTTATTGCAGCCTGTGTTTTAGGTGGAGTAAGCGTTTCGGGTGGAACAGGCCGTGTGCCGGGCGTTTTGCTGGGTGCACTGCTTCTGGGAATATTAAATAATGCAATGCCGCTCATTAAGATTTCATCCTTCTGGCAAGAAGCGATACGCGGATTAATCATTCTTCTTTCAATTATTGCCAACTCATTGATTCAAAGAAACGTTCAGGCAAAAGCTTTGAGAAGGAGGAATATCTGATGGCTAAAGAATTTGTAAAGCAAGCAGTAAGAAGTGACGGTTCGAGAGAAATAGCGGCAGAAAGACAATTTAGCATAAAAAGCTTTTTTATGCAGTGGGAATGGATGCTTGTTGCAATACTATTAATCATAAACATTATTAATACATGTTTATCTCCCAATTATGCAAATTTCAATAATATTATGAATGCAATGCGTGACTTTCTCGATAAAGCGATTATTGTATTCCCGATGGCATTTGTTATACTGCTTGGAGAAATTGATATATCTGTTGCTTCGATTATGGCGCTGTCTTCGGTCCTTATGGGAATGGCTTATCAGGCCGGAGTTCCAATGCCGTTAGCAATAGGAATTGCGCTTTTGGTAGGCACGGCTTGCGGATTTATTAACGGTATAATACTTGTGAAATTCCCTGAACTTTCCAGTATGATAGTAACGCTTTCTACGCAAATAATATATCGTGGAATTGCTTCTATATTGCTGGAAACAAAGTCAGTGGGCGGATTCCCATCCTGGTTCAGCCAATTCGGTTGGGGTAAGGTTGGTACGATACCAATTATATTGATTTTTGTAATCATCGAAGCTGCATTTTTTGCTTATGTTCTTCATTATACGAAGTTTGGAAGAAGAACCTACGCAATGGGGAATTCGGTTACAGTCAGTCGTTTTTCAGGTATCAAAACAGACCACGTTAAACTTATTATTTTTACTGTCTTAGGACTTTTTTCAGGTATCGCAGCCGTATTTTTAGCTTCCAAGATGGGTAGCGTCAGACCGGACGTAGCAAAAGGATATGAACTTGATATTATTGCCATGGTTGTTTTGGGAGGTGTGGCTTCATCAGGCGGAAAAGGCAATATTTTAGGTACTGCTCTTGCAGTTCTTGTAATTGGTTTTCTTCGTTATGGATTGGGACTTGTAAACGTTACAAGCCAGGTTATTATGATCATTGTCGGTGCTCTCCTTATCATTGCGGTAGCAATACCCAATTTCAGAGAGAGCATTGGAAAAGCGAATTGGTACATTAAACTGACTTCGCTTGTAAAACAGACTAATGAGAGATAAAATCTCTTATTATAAAAATTAAAATGAAAGGAAGATGTAAAATGAATGCAAAGAGATTAATTGCGTTAGGTTTGGCAGGCATTATGGGGTTATCCCTGCTAAGCGGCTGTGGCAAAACACAGGAAAAATCTGAAGCTCCGCAACAGTCTACGACTTCAGAAAAGCCTACGTATGTGTTTGTAGCGAAAGATGTACAAAACCCTTACATGCAAAAAGTATACGAAGGCTTTGAAAAAGCTGTTAATGAAGTTGGAGCAACGGCTCTTTACAAGGGACCTGAATCTGCAACACCAGAAAAGCAAATCGAAATTATTAACCAATTAGTTGCACAAAAAGTTTCCGGTATTGCGATTTCCGCAAATGATGCAGATGCTTTGCAGCCTGCTTTACAAGAAGCAATGAAAGCCGGCATTAGCGTTGTATCTCTTGATTCTGCTGTTAATAAAGATTCCAGACAAGTTCACATTCAACAGGCAGACCCAGAAAAAATCGGAAGAGGCTTAATACAGGCAGCTTATGAAATGATAAACGGTGAAGGCGGTATCGCAATATTAAGTGCTACTGCACAAGCTACCAACCAGAATTTATGGATTGAATGGATGAAGAAAGAGTTGGATGAAAATAAAGAAAAATATGCTAAGACACCGCTGGTAAAAATCGCTTACGGTGATGATGATCCGACCAAATCAACATCAGAAACACAGGCACTATTAACCGATCCAAGCATCAAAGTCATTATTGCTCCGACAACAGTTGGTATGCTTGCAGCCGGTAAGGTGCTTCAAGACAAAAAATCATCGGTTAAATTGACAGGTCTTGGTTTGCCTTCAGAAATGGCTCCGTTTATAGAAGACGGTACATGCCCATGGATGTATCTGTGGAATCCGGTAGATATCGGTTACCTGGCAGGCTATGCAATTGATGCTCTGCATACCAAGAAAATCACTGGTGCAGTTGGCGACACATTTACAGCAGGTTCCCTTGGTGAAAAAGTTGTAACAGAAGATGCAAGTAAAGGAACAGAAATCATGCTTGGCGATCCGTTTAAATTTGATCCCGATAACATCGGAGTTTGGAAAGATGTATATTAATCTATAACCTGAAAACAATCCCCTTTATGGGGATTGTTTTTTTTGCATGTGTCAAAGGTGTGTCAAAGGGACGGTTCTTTTGACATAAATGTGGTAATCATGCCGTATATTCGCTTCTTATCAAATTTAAAAAATTTTCGCATATACCAAAAATTATTCGCTCAGCTCAAAGCTCAATTTTTTGATTTGGAATCGTTATGTTGATATGGTCGTAATGAGCATGGAAGCTTACGAAATATCTTAATTTTTTCCATAAATCAACAATACACGAATGATTAACCTGGATTTTTAAAAAAAGTTCAGGTTTTTTAGTTTTTTTGTTGACAAAATCGTATATATCTGATACTATATTTTTGTCAATTAAATAGTTTACCAGCTCATATAATTTCGAGAATATGGCTCGAAAGTCTCTACCAAACAACCGTAAATTGTTTGACTATGAGTGAATCTAACCGTGTAATTATATTTATATATATCCGTATGGAATGTTCGGGCAAGTAGATTTCACTCAAAATCTATTTGCCTGTTTTTGTTTATATGGATATAGTGGAGGTGATTTGTCGATTATCAGATAATTACAGGTGTATTTTTTGGACAAACTTTATGAATTATTTTTAAGAAAGGGGTCAAACAATTATGGAAAAGTTTTTTAAGTTGAAAGAGCATAACACAGATGTTAAAACTGAAATTATGGCTGGTATTACGACTTTTATGGCAATGGCGTATATTTTAATTGTTAATCCGGATATTTTATCTGCTTCGGGAATGGATAAAGGAGCTGTTTTTACAGCTACGGCAATCTCAGCAGCCATTGCGACAATAATAATGGCATTTATAGCGAATTATCCGGTAGCATTAGCTTCAGGTATGGGATTGAATGCATTTTTCGCATATACTGTTGCTGCTAATTACTCATGGCAAATTGCATTAACAGCTATCTTATTTGAAGGTATAATATTCATCCTATTATCTTTTGTTAGCTTCAGAGAAGCTATTGTCAATGCAATTCCGCAGAATCTGAAATATGCGGTGACTGTTGGAATCGGTTTGTTTATTGCTTTTATTGGTTTTCAAAATTCAGGAATTATTGTTGATAATCCCAGTACATTGCTTTCATTGGGTAATCTTAAAAGTATCACAGTTATTCTTTCGCTTATCGGATTAATTGCAACAATATATATGGTTCATAAAAATGTGAAAGGTGCATTGTTGTGGGGTATATTAGGTACTTATATTTTAGGTGTTATCTGTCAGCTTGTTGGATTATATCAAGTTAATCCTGATGCAGGTATGTATAGTTTAATTCCAAGTGCCATTATCTCTTTACCGCCATCTCTCGATTCTATTTTTATGAAATTTGATTTTTCAGGTTCGTTTGCTTTGGGATTTGAATTTATTGCAATAATGTTCTCTTTCCTGTTTGTAGATATATTTGATACGGTAGGAACTTTAATCGGTGTTGCCAGCAAAGCAAATTTATTAGATGAAAAAGGCAATTTGCCTAAGGCAAAAGAAGCTTTGCTTGCGGATGCCATTGGAACAACAGCAGGAGCGATTTTGGGAACATCTACCGTAACCAGTTATGTAGAAAGTGCTGCAGGTGTTGCTGAAGGTGGTAAAACCGGCTTAACTTCACTTACCACCGGTATTCTGTTTATAGTAGCATTAATTTTTTCACCTATACTTACAATTATACCTTCTTTTGCAACTGCACCGGCTTTAATAATTGTCGGATTATTTATGATGACATCTATTACAAATATTGATTTCAGTGATTTTACTGAGGCTTTTCCGGCATTTTTAACTTTGATAGTTATGCCTTTAGCTTACAGCATTGCTGATGGAATTATGTTTGGAATGTTATCATGGGTAATCTTAAAGCTTTTATCAGGTAAGGTAAAGAAAATTCCTGTAATAATGTATGTCATTGCATTATTATTTATATTTAAGATATTGCTTTAGTATATTGTTTTGGTTTGTAATGAAGTCCGATAAAGATTTGTCGGACTTCTTCAATTAATAACAAAAGAAGATAATTGATGATTAAGAGTGGATAAAGTTTTTGTCTGTTGTTAATTATTAATTATTTTATATAACTAAAATAGATTTATTGGAGGTTGCGTAATGATGCCAAATAAAAAACCAAAAGTTGCAATTGTAATGGGAAGTGATTCGGATTTCCCTATTTTAAAAAATACCATAAAGGTTTTAAAGCAATTTGATGTAGAGGTTGATGTTAATGTTATTTCTGCTCATCGTACTCCTGAAAAAGCTGAGCAGTTTGCCAAGAATGCCGAATCAAACGGTATAGACGTTATTATAGGTGCGGCAGGAAAAGCGGCTCATTTGCCGGGCGTATTAGCAGCTTTTACAACATTACCCGTAATTGGCCTGCCTATTAAATCATCTACGATGGACGGGCTGGATTCTTTATTATCCATTGTCCAGATGCCGAAGGGGATTCCGGTTGCTACGGTTGCAATTGACGGCGCAGATAATGCCGCGATTCTTGCAGTTCAGATTCTTTCCATTGGATATCCTGATTTAAAATCCAAGCTAAAAGCTTTTAAAATAGAAATGGCAAAACAAGTAGAAGAAAAAAATCAATCAATCAAAGAGGAGGCTTCAAAACTATGAAAAAACTGGAAATGCTATATGAGGGAAAGGCAAAAAAAGTATATAAAACAGATAATGATAATATGTATATTGTTGAATACAAGGATGATGCAACAGCATTCAACGGATTAAAAAAGGGTACGATTCATAATAAAGGAATCATGAATAATAGAATATCCAATCATTTATTTAAGTTGCTTGAAAAGGAAGGGATACCAACTCATTTCGTTGAAGAAATCAGTGATAGAGAAACAGTTGTTAAGAAAGTCGAAATTGTTCCAATAGAAGTAATTGTGAGAAATATTGCTGCAGGTAGTCTTTCTAAACGGTTAGGTTTGCCGGAAGGAACCAAATTAAGTCAGACGGTATTGGAATATTGCTATAAAAATGATGAATTAGGAGATCCAATGATTAATGATTATCATATTTATGCAATGCAATTAGCTACAAAAGAAGAATTGGAAACCATTGCCAATATTTCTTTTAAGGTTAATGAAGTGCTGTCCAATTATTTAAAGGATCTTGGAATTGAATTAATTGATTTTAAGCTTGAGTTTGGAAGATATATTGACGGCAGCATCATACTTGCAGATGAGATTTCTCCTGATACATGCCGTTTCTGGGATTCCAAAACGAAAGAAAAGCTTGATAAAGACAGATTCAGAAGAGATTTGGGAAATGTTGAAGATGCGTATAAGGAAGTTTTAAAGAGACTGATGGGCGAATGAGCCTGAATAATAATATGGAATTTGGGGAGTAGTAATATGTCGAATATGGAATTTAATTGGAGAATGGACAAGTTAAATGAAGAATGTGGAGTTTTTGGAGTTTATGATAATGATGGATTTGATTGTGCACGCTTAACATATTACGGTTTATATGCACTTCAGCACCGTGGGCAGGAAAGCTGTGGTATTGCCGTAAATGACGATGGAACTATTGTTTATCACAAAGACATAGGATTGGTTCCGGAGGTTTTTAATGATGTTATACTTGATCATTTGAAGGGTCAGATTGCAGTAGGGCATGTAAGATATTCCACCACAGGATGCAATCTGAGAGAAAATGCACAGCCTCTTGTTACAAAATATGTAAAGGGAACGCTGACAGTTGCGCACAACGGTAATTTGGTAAATGCTTCAAAAATAAGATCTGAGCTTGAAAAAGCAGGAGCTATTTTTCAGACTACAAATGACTCCGAAGTAATTGCTTATTTAATTGCCCGTGAACGTGTAAAGTGTTCTTCAGTTGAAGAAGCGGTTACAAGTGTAATGGGAAGCATACAGGGTTCATATTCACTGGTTATTATGAGTCCGCGAAAGCTTATAGGCGTCCGGGATCCGTGGGGAATCAGACCATTGTCGATTGGAAAGCTGAATAACTCATATATACTTGCCTCAGAGACATGTGCGTTTGATGCAGTTAATGCTGAATTTATAAGAGATGTAGAGCCGGGAGAGGTTGTCGTTATCGATAAGGACGGATTACGTTCTATTAAGGATAATTGCTCAGGCACTTCCAATATGTGTATATTTGAATTTATTTATTTTGCAAGACCGGACAGTATTATTGAAGGTGCCAGTGTATATGAAGCCAGAAAAGAGGCAGGGAGGTTGCTTGCCAAGGAACATCCTGTAGAAGCCGACCTTGTAATAGGTGTACCGGATTCAGGACTTTCTGCTGCTATTGGATATGCTGAAGAATCCGGCATTCCGTACGGAGAAGGTTTAATAAAGAACCGCTATATCGGAAGAACCTTTATACAACCGACGCAAAGTCAGCGTGAAATAGGCGTTAAGATAAAATTAAATGCATTGAAAAGCAGTATTGAAGGAAAAAGAATTGTTATGATCGATGATTCCATCGTAAGAGGTACTACCAGTCGTCGAATTGTCAGTATGTTAAAAGATGCCGGCGCAAAGGAAGTTCATCTGAGAGTGAGTTCACCTCCATTTAAGTGGCCTTGTTATTTTGGTACGGATATACCATCAAGGAAGCAATTGGTTGCCTGCAATAATACCATAGATGAAATAAGGGATATGATAGGAGCTGACAGTTTGGGTTATCTAAGCCTGGAGAGTTTATCAAAGATGGCTGTCGGTGCAAAATGTGGCTTTTGTGACGGATGTTTTACGGGTAAGTACCCTATGAAGGTACCTAAGGAAGCGGATAAAATGGAATTTGATAGGAGGTCACATCATGAGCGACAGTTATAAAGCGGCAGGTGTTGATATTGAAGCAGGCTACGAAGCCGTCAGATTAATAAAGGAACATGTTAAAAAGACATTCATACCGGGGGTATTATCCAATATAGGCGGCTTTGGAGGACTGTTTGAAATCAATAAGAATCATTACAATCATCCTGTTCTGGTATCGGGCACAGATGGTGTAGGTACAAAGCTAAAAATTGCATTTATAATGGATAAGCACGATACGGTAGGACAGGATTGTGTGGCAATGTGTGTCAATGATATTGCATGTTCCGGTGCAACGCCCTTATTCTTTCTTGATTATATTGCCGTTGGAAAGAACAAACCCGAGAAGATTGCTGAAATCGTTAAAGGAGTGGCCGATGGCTGTGTTCAGGCAGGATGTGCTTTAATTGGCGGAGAAACTGCCGAAATGCCCGGTTTTTATTCTGAGAATGAATACGACCTTGCTGGATTTTCTGTAGGTATTGTAGATAAGGATAAGATTATTGACGGTTCAAAAGTCAAAAAAGGCAATGCTCTTATTGGGATTGCTTCTTCAGGAATACACAGTAACGGCTATTCACTGGTAAGAAGATTGTTTAATCTCAATGGAAATAATGACAGTAAAAAACTTGAGACCTACATTGAAAGCTTAGGCTCCACCGTTGGAGAAGCACTACTGACCCCTACAAAGATATACGTGAAGATTCTTAATGAACTTATAGAAAGATACTCAATCAATGCCATATCCCATATAACCGGCGGTGGTTTTATAGAAAATATTCCAAGAATGCTTCCGCAACATCTTCGTGCAAAAATAAAAAAAGGAAGCTGGGACGTACTGCCCATCTTTGATTTGCTGAAAGAACTGGGCAATATACCTGAGAGAGATATGTTCAATACATTTAATATGGGTATAGGTTTGGTTATGGCAGTTGATGAAGCGGAAGCGGACTCCATTATTGGTTTTATCAATGATAATGGCGAGAAAGCTTATATAATCGGTGAAGTGGATGAAGGCGATAATGGGGTGGATATATGCTGAATATCGGTGTATTGGTATCAGGTGGCGGTACAAATCTTCAGGCATTAATTGATGCTTCAGAGGCAGGAAAAATACCCAACGGCAGGATTGTAACCGTCGTTTCCAGCAGGGAAGGCGTTTATGCACTGAAGCGTGCAGAAAAACACAATATACCCAATAAAGTAATTCCCAGAAAAGATTTTGTTTCAAGAGAAGACTATGATAGAGCATTATTACAGCATATGAAGGAATATAAAGTGGATTTGATTGTTATGGCGGGCTTTATGTCGATCATTGGTAAAGTGTTGATCAATGAGTATCATAACAGAATAATCAATGTCCATCCGTCCTTAATTCCTTCATTTTGCGGTGATGGCTATTATGGAATAAAAGTCCATGAAAAAGCGTTGGAATATGGAGTAAAAATAACCGGCGCAACGGTGCATTTTGTGAATGAAATTACAGATGGCGGCCCTATTATTTTGCAAAAACCCGTAGAGGTAAATGAAGGGGATACGCCTGAGACTCTTCAAAGAAGAGTTATGGAACAAGCTGAATGGGAAATACTGCCGAAAGCGGTAGCTATGTTTTGTGAAGGAAAGCTGAAAGTAGAAGGTAGAAAAGTAATAATTAGAAATGTGATGCAGACAAATGCACAAAGGGGGTAAAAAAATGTCCAAACGAGCAATTTTAAGCGTCTCGGATAAAACAGGCATAATCGAGTTCGCCAGGGAGTTAAATCAGCTTGGCTATGAGATTATTTCAACAGGAGGTACTGCTAAAGCAATCAGCGATGCCGGAATAAAGGTTATTAATGTATCTGATATTACCGGATTTCCGGAATGCCTGAATGGCAGAGTAAAAACACTGCATCCGAACATTCATGCAGGAATTCTTGCAATGAGAGATAATCCTGAGCATATGGCTCAGCTAAAAAAGCTTCATATAGAAACAATTGATATTGTGGCTATCAATTTGTATCCATTTAAACAAACTATATTAAAAGACTATGTGACCTTGGAGGAAGCTATAGAGAATATTGATATTGGCGGTCCTACAATGTTAAGAGCTGCTGCCAAGAATTATCAGGATGTTGCAGTTATTGTTGATCCGGTCGACTATAATACGGTTATTGAGGAATTAAAACAGACAGGCGGCATTTCCAGGAAAACAAAATTCAAATTAGCTTATAAGGTTTTTGAGCATACCAGTCAATATGATGCTCTCATTGCGAATTATCTGCGCGGTCAAATGGGCGAGGAATTTTTCCCTCAATCTCTTACGCTTACCTTTGAAAAGGTTCAGGATATGAGGTATGGAGAAAATCCGCACCAAAGGGCAGTATTTTATAAGGAAATCGGGCATAACAAAGGCTGTCTTACTTCTGCCAGACAATTGCATGGAAAGGAACTGTCTTATAATAACATTAATGATACCAACGGTGCAATTGAACTGCTTAAGGAGTTTGATGAGCCTACCGTAGTTGCAGTAAAGCATGCCAATCCGTGTGGAGTAGGAAGTGCAGATTCCATTTATGAGGCTTATATAAAGGCATATGAAGCAGATCCTGTTTCTATATTTGGTGGTATCATAGCAGCCAATAGAGAAATTGATGCCAGGACGGCAGAAGAAATAAATAAAATCTTTATTGAGATTGTTATTGCTCCATCGTTTACAGATGAAGCAATGAAAATATTAACCCAAAAGAAGAATATAAGAATACTGGAATTGCCTGATATTTCTGAAAAATTGCCATCAGGAACATATGATATGAAGAAAGTGGCAGGTGGATTGCTTGTACAGGATATTAACAATCAGCTTATCAATATGGATGACATAAAGGTTGTTACCAACAAGAGACCCACCGAACAGGAAATGAAGGATTTGTTGTTTGCATGGAAGGTTGTAAAGCATACCAAATCCAACGGTATTGCTCTTGCAAAAAATATGCAGTCAATAGGTATAGGTCCGGGACAAACCAACAGAATTACTGCTCTGGAGCTTGCCATAAAATACGGTGGAGAAAAGGTAAAAGGATCCGTTATGGCTTCAGATGCATTTTTCCCATTTTCGGATTGTGTCGAAGCGGCGGCAGCATCAGGTATAACAGCGATTATACAGCCCGGCGGTTCTATTAGGGACCAGGAGTCCATTGATGCATGCAATAAATACGGAATTGCTATGATATTTACAGGTATCAGACATTTTAAACACTAATAAAATATCTTGTAAAACATAACAAATTACATGAAAGAGGTATATACATGATGAAGGTGTTGGTTATTGGCGGAGGCGGCAGAGAACATGCACTGGTTTGGAAGATCAGCCAAAGCCCCAAAGTAAGCAAGATTTATTGTGCTCCGGGTAACGGCGGTATTGCTGCACTGGCTGAATGTGTAAATATTAAAGCTACCGATATTGAAGGATTGGTAAAATTTGCTGTTGACAATGAAATTGATTTAACGGTTGTGGGTCCTGACGACCCTTTGGTAATGGGCATAGTAGATGCGTTCAAAGAAAAAGGTCTCAGAGTATTTGGTCCGGATAAGAATGCCGCCATTATAGAGGGAAGCAAAGTATTTTCAAAAAATCTAATGAAAAAATACGGAATACCTACAGCTTCTTATGAAGTATTTGAAGATAGCGGCAAAGCCTTGGAGTATTTAAAAGGGTTCACATATCCTGCAGTTATTAAAGCAGAAGGTCTGGCTTTAGGGAAAGGCGTTATTATAGCACAGGATTACAGCGAAGCAGAGAAGGCAGTAAAGGATATTATGGAGGAGAAAATATTCGGAGAAGCCGGAAACCGGGTTGTTATTGAGGAATTTTTAGTTGGGCAGGAGGTTTCGGTTTTATCCTTTACAGATGGAAGTACAATAGTACCTATGGTTAGTGCTCAAGATCATAAACGGGCATATGACAACGATGAGGGATTAAATACGGGCGGTATGGGAACCTTTTCGCCGAGCAGGATATATACGTCCGAAATAGCCGAATACTGTATGAACAATATTTTTATACCCACCGTTCAGGCTATGAAGTCAGAATGTCGGGAATTCAAAGGGGTACTGTATTTCGGACTGATCATTACAAAAGAAGGCGTCAAGGTACTGGAATATAATGCACGTTTTGGAGATCCCGAAACACAGGTTGTGCTTCCAAGACTTAAGACCGATATTATTGATATATTTAATGCAGTTATTGACGGTAAACTTTCCGAGATCAATATTGAATGGGATGACAATGCTGCAGTATGTGTTGTAATGGCTTCCGGAGGATATCCGCTAAAATATCAGATAGGATATGAAATCAGCGGTATAGAAAAAGCCGAACAACATGAGGCAATTACTGTTTTTCATGCGGGAACTAAGTCTGTCAACGGAAAAATAGTTACAGCAGGAGGTCGTGTTCTTGGAGTGACGGCGACAGGCCGTTCCCTTGATGAAGCTATCCGGATTGCCTATGAAGGAGTAAGCAATATACATTTTGAAAATATGCACTTCAGAAAAGATATTGGTATAAAATAATAATAGCATTATCAATAATAAGTATTTGCAATTTGAAACCTATAGTCAAATTGCAAATTTTTTTTGTTTAAGTAGATTAGTTTTTTCTATAGGTTCTATTTATTTATGGCCAGAATAATAATTTACTACTTGGAAATAATTTATTCTGTGAGTTTTTTATATCTTTATAATAAGGAGAGTTTCAATGACAGATTTCGAGACTAAGATGAAAGAAAACATTAAGCTGGCCCAAAGCAGACTGGACAGTGATTTTACCGGCAGTAAGCAGGCCATGATTTTGCAGGCTTTGGATAAGGTCAGGCAGTTTCAGGTGGTATGTGATACTGTATTTGAAGAGGAAGAAAAGGAATATTTGGCTTTGCTGATTGCGGGAAGCATGTTTCAGAGCTTTTCGTATGGATACGGTATAGGAAAAATAGAAGGTGAAACCTTAAGAAAAATTGTTTTATAGAAGGTGACGGTGATATGTATGTATACGAGAAACAGAAGTTCAGGGTTTTTACGAGGACTCATTACGATATTAGTGACATCGTCTATTACAACTGCAATATCAATGTTTTTAATTCCCGTATACATTAAAAGCAATTATGTTCAACCTCAGCTTACAAATTATCAGTCTGCAAAGCAGGTAGTTCCGGAACAAATAAACATGACCGAACAAAATGATAATAATTTGATTACAAATATAGAAAATAACCTGGATATTACTTCGGTTGCTGCAAAAGTAATGCCGTCGGTTGTAGGAATTTCTACTGCCAGTATTGACAGAAATTCTTTGTTTCAGGCGAATCAGCAGCAAAGCTGGTCTGTAGGCTCAGGTGTCATTGTATCTGAAGATGGATATATTCTTACAAACCATCATGTTGTAGGTGCAAATCCGTCACAAATTATAGTTACTTTATCAAACAGCAAAACAATCAATGCGAGAAAAGAGTGGTCTGATCCTACGTTGGATTTGGCAATAATTAAAGTGGATATGACGGGCTTGACAACGGCTGTATTGGGAGATTCGGATAGAATACAAGTAGGAGAAACAGCTGTTGCCATAGGAAATCCGTTGGGACTGCAATTTCAGAGGACAGTAACGGCAGGTATTGTAAGTGCGGTAAATCGAACAATAAGTGTAACAACAGATGGCACGGAAAATTACATGGAAGGCTTGATACAGACTGATGCCTCAATCAATCCCGGTAACAGCGGCGGACCGTTGATCAATCTGAGAGGAGAGGTCATTGGAATTAACACTGTTAAGGTAGCAAGTGCGGAAGGAATGGGCTTTGCTATACCAATTAATATTACCAAACCTGTTATAGAAAGTTTTACACAGAAAGGAAGTTATGACACGCCATATATGGGTTTATTTGCTTATGACAAGGTGGTGGCAGAATATATTAATCAGGACTTAAGCTTGCAAAAGGGTGTTTATGTTGCTGAGATTGATCCCAATAGTCCCGCATATGAAGCAGGGATAAGGGTTGGTGATATTATTACCCATATATGTGATGTGGAAGTCAATACGATGCTGGATTTAAGGGAAGAAATGTTTAAATGTGGTTCGGGAAGCAACTGTGTGATTCGATATATAAGGAACGGGGAAGTCAGAGAAACCAGGTTTACATTACAAAGCAGGACAAATCACGAATTAATAACCAGATAAGACAGGATTAAACCTGTCTTTTTTGTTTTATTGTATTGATTTTTTTATTTTACTTTTATATTATTATAAATAGCTTTAATTATCCGGCTGTATAAAATGTTCGATAAATGCTTAGAATCACTGTATGTTATGTTATATAGGAGGTGTGTGCTTTATGAATAGCGATAAGAAAAAAAGTGTTATACTTGGCTTTATTTTGGTGATATTTGGTGTTTTGTTTTTGCTGCATGAGTTTAATATTGATGTTAGCGATTGGCTTTTGTTGGCCCTGGGAATTATATTTTTAATTGCTTATTTTATGAAAAAGAAAACAGGTTACTTTTTTTGGGGAACGATTATTACATATATTGGAGCTGCACAGTTTATGATCGGTATGAAGTTAGTTCATGACAGTATGCGTGAAGCATTGTATTTAGCGGCTTTTGGATTGTCATTTCTGACTATTTATTTTGTGAAGAAAAAATCGAAATTGATTTTTCCGGGTTTTATCCTATTGGCTTTGGGAATATACGCTTCTATTATGGAAATGGACGGTATTAATCCGAGAGAAATGTGGCCTTTGATTTTTATGATTATGTCTGCGGCTTTTCTTTTTATTTTTATCTTTGAATTTAAAAGCCTTGGCTTTAAGCCGCTTATTGCTTCGGTTTCTTTATTGGCAGCAGGAATAGTGGCATTTCTTATAGCAAAGGATATTATTGATAAAGAGATTTTCTATAATTACTGGCCTGTTTTGCTGATTATAGCGGGTTTCATTGTGATACTGAGAAGCCTATTCAAGAAGCATGCGGAACAGTAAACTTATTGCTTCACTTGACATAAAGGGAAATAATCGATAAAATATTTCAGCATTTATTTAATAAAGGAGTGACAGTTTTGCTTACAAAAGCGCCAAAAGGCACCAAGGATGTAGTACCTGAACAGGTATATAAATGGCAGTACATTGAAAAGGTTATAAGGGAAATATGTGATAGCTTTGGATATAAAGAAATTCGTACCCCTGTGTTTGAGCATACCGAGTTATTTCAAAGGGGGATGGGCGATACTACCGATGTTGTTCAAAAGGAGATGTATACTTTTGAAGACAAGGGAGGCAGAAGCATAACATTAAGGCCTGAGGGAACGGCCTCTGTTGTAAGAAGTTATCTGGAAAACAGTATATATGCAGGTCCACAGCCGACAAAAATGTACTATATCATCTCATGTTATCGTTATGAAAAACCTCAATCGGGAAGGTTAAGGGAATTCCATCAATTTGGTGTGGAAGCCTTCGGTGCCGAGAAACCATCCATGGACGCAGAAATTATTTCATTGGCCATGACCTTGCTCCACAGGCTCGGTATCAAGGGGCTTGAATTAAATATTAACAGTATTGGTTGTCCTGAGTGCAGAAAAGTCTATAATGAAAAATTTATTGAATATCTTAAAGAGCATATCAGTGATATGTGTGAAACCTGCAATGAACGTTACTTAAAAAACCCGTTAAGAATATTGGACTGTAAAAACAGCAAATGTAAAGAAATTGCCAAAGGGGCTCCATTAATTCTTGACACCCTTTGTGAAGACTGCAGAACGCATTTTGAAATGCTTAAGCGTTATCTTGAAAATATGAATATCCAGTACAACATTAACCCATATATTGTAAGAGGTCTGGATTATTATACCCGAACGGTATTTGAAATTATATCCAATGATATCGGGGCACAGGGAACCGTTTGTGGCGGCGGAAGATATGACGGCTTAATTGAAGAACTGGGAGGCTCTCCTACTCCAGGTATAGGCTTTGGTCTGGGATTGGAGCGTTTGCTTCTGACTATGGAAGGACAAGGTATTGAGTTTCCGAAGCCTGAGCCCATTACTTTATTTATAGCAAGTATTGGGGACAAAGCCGATATGAAGGCGCAGACATTGGTATGGCAGCTCAGAAAGGAAAACATAAGCGCTGATAAGGATCACATGGGAAAGAGCCTGAAGGCGCAAATGAAATATGCCGACAAAATCGGTGCAAAATTTACAATGGTTTTAGGGGATAATGAAATAGATAACGGTCAGGCAGCTCTTAAAAACATGGGAACAGGTGAAATTGTTGCAGTGGATTTGGATAAACTTTGTGATTTTTTTAAATAAAAAGGCAGTTAAATCTGAAATTGGAGGTATTCGTTATGGCAGAATCAATACAGGGACTAAAGCGCACGCATATGTGCGGTGAAGTAAGTACAGATGATGTAGGCAAGCAGGTTGTTTTAATGGGTTGGGTGCAGAGAAGAAGGGATCTCGGAGGACTGATTTTTGTTGCATTAAGAGACAGATCCGGAATTGTGCAGGTTGTTTTTGATACCGAGATCAGCGATGATGCTTTTCGTAAAGCGGAAGTTATCAGAAATGAATATGTCATTGCCGTTGTTGGGAAGGTAACCAAAAGAGCTCCTGAGAATATTAATCCGAAAATGAAAACCGGTGAAGTTGAAGTGCAGGTGTCGGAGCTTAGAATCCTGAGTAAATCCGAGACACCTCCGATATACATAGAAGAAGATTCAGATGCCAATGAGCAGATACGATTAAAGTACAGATATCTGGACCTCAGAAGGCCTGATATGCAAAGAAATCTTATACTCAGGCATAAAGTAGCCAAGATTGCAAGAGACTATTTTGATGAAAACGGTTTTCTTGAGATAGAGACACCTATGCTCACAAAAAGCACACCTGAGGGTGCAAGGGATTATCTTGTGCCGAGCCGTGTACATCCAGGCAGCTTTTATGCACTTCCTCAGTCACCGCAGCTTTATAAGCAGTTGTTAATGCTTTCGGGCATGGATAGGTATTTTCAAATCGTAAAATGCTTTAGAGATGAGGATTTACGAGCAGACAGGCAGCCGGAATTTACTCAAATAGATATAGAAATGTCTTTTGTAAATGTAGACGATGTGTTAAGTATAAATGAAAAACTAATTGCCAGGATTTTTAAAGAAACATTGAACATCGAATTGGAAACACCATTCTTAAGGCTGCCATATAAAGAAGCTATGGATCGTTTCGGCTCCGATAAGCCGGATATGCGTTTTGGCTTTGAGCTTGTTGACCTTTCGGATATCGTTGCTGATTCAGGCTTTAAAGTATTCAGAGATGCAGTTACGAATGGCGGCAGTGTAAGGGCCATTAATGCCAAAAACTGCGTGGATAAGTTTAGCAGAAGAGATCTGGACAGTCTTGTGGAATTTGTCAAAACATATAAAGCAAAGGGAATGGCATGGATTTCTTTAGCCGGAGATGAAATAAAGTCTTCCATAACTAAATTTCTTAGAGAAGATGAAATTAAGGCTATATTGGAGAGAACCGGAGCCCAACCTGGCGACATTATTATGATTGTTGCAGATAAGAACAGCATTGTTTATGATGCTTTGGGAAATCTCAGGGTTGAATTGGCAAGGCGTTTAAATATTTTAAAGAAAGATGAATATAAGTTCTTATGGGTAACCGAATTCCCGCTTTTAGAATATGATGAAGAAGAGCAAAGGTATGTGGCCAAGCACCATCCTTTTACATCACCAATGGATGAAGATATAGAACTGCTTGATACAGACCCGTCGAAGGTAAGAGCAAAGGCTTATGACATCGTGTTAAATGGAGTGGAAATCGGAGGAGGAAGCATTCGAATACATAGTACGGAGCTTCAGCAAAAAATGTTTGAAACCCTTGGATTCAGTCAGGAGGAGGCATGGAAAAAATTTGGTTTTCTGATGGAAGCATTTAAATATGGTACTCCTCCGCATGGCGGTATGGCTTACGGACTGGATCGTTTGGTTATGCTGATAGCCGGCAGAGACAGCATTAGAGACGTTATTGCATTTCCAAAAGTACAAAATGCTTCGGAGCTTATGACAAATGCACCTTCTGAGGTAGACGAGAAGCAGTTAAAGGAACTTCATATTAAACTTGACATAGAAAAATAAGATTTACTTTTGCAATATCTTACCTGACAAGAAAACAGATTAAGTATTTAGAACGGAGTAATGAGTATCGACCGCACATTTTAGTGTGGTCGTTTTTTTATTTACGAAATACATTTTTCACTCCGATAAGTATCATAATTTAAATATTTATTATCAAAATAAATATATATATTTATTTTTAAATACTCTATAATAAATAGTGTCAATGTATTCTAATTAGTCAAAAAAATAAACTGGAAGAAATTACAATGAAATTTATGATTTTAAAACACAAAATCAGAACGTCTGCATTTGAATGAAAAATAACATAATATAAGATATGTAAACAAAAATGATGTACAATTTAACAGAAATCTGGGGGAATAATAATGAAAATTTTAGTAACCGGAGGAGCAGGCTATATTGGAAGCCATACATGTGTTCAATTGCTTGAAGCAGGCTATGAAATTGATGTCATTGACAATTTGCATAACAGTTGTGAGGTTTCATTAGAGAGAGTTAAGCAAATCACCGGAAAAGATTTCAATTTCTTTAAAATTGACTTGTTGGATTATGATGCTATTGATGAGGTTTTTGCTAAAGGTGCCTATGATGCTGTAATTCATTTTGCAGGTCTAAAGGCAGTTGGTGAATCGGTTGAAATTCCTCTTGCCTATTATCATAACAACATTACGGGCACAATACATCTTTGCCAGGCGATGCAAAAGTATAATTGCAAAAAATTGGTATTCAGCTCTTCTGCAACTGTTTACGGAGACCCTCACACTGTGCCAATAAAAGAGGATTTTCCACTTTCTGCAACAAACCCTTATGGCCGAACAAAACTAACTATTGAGTACATTTTAAAAGATTTATATAAATCGGACAATGAATGGGATATAGTAATTTTAAGATACTTTAATCCAGTTGGCGCCCATAAAAGCGGACTTATCGGTGAGGACCCAAACGGTATTCCAAACAACCTTGTGCCATTCATTTCACAAGTTGCGGTAGGAAAGCTTAAAGAGCTTTCGATATATGGAAATGACTATGACACACCAGACGGCAGCGGTGTTCGCGACTATATACATGTTGTGGACCTTGCTAACGGTCATTTGAAAGCAATTGAAAAAGTTGCCAAAAAATCAGGTATTGCTATATATAATCTCGGTACAGGAAGAGGTTACAGCGTTTTTGATATGGTTAAAGCATTTTCAGAAGCTTGCGGGAAACAAATACCTTATAAAATTGTGGACAGACGTCCTGGCGACATTGGTATGTGCTACGCAGACCCTACAAAAGCCAAAGAAGAATTAGGTTTCATTGCAACACATTCATTAAAAGAAATGTGTGAAGACACATGGAGATGGCAGGAGGCGAACCCGAATGGATACAAATAAAACAACATTAGTAGTGATGGCTGCCGGAATGGGCAGTAGATTTGGAGGTCTAAAGCAAATAGAACCCATTGGTCCGAATGGCGAGGTGATATTAGATTTTTCCATTTACGATGCCATTGAAGCCGGATTTGAAAAAGTTGTATTTATAATTAAAAAGGAATTTGAAAAAGATTTTCGTGAAGTTGTAGGAAAACGGATTGAAGGTAGAATTGAAGTTGAATATGTTTTTCAAGATATAAACCATTTACCTGAAGGTTTTTCTCCACCGGAAGGCAGAATCAAGCCCTGGGGTACCGGTCATGCAGTTTTGTGCTGTAAAGATGTAGTAAATACAAATTTTGCAGTAATAAATGCCGATGATTTTTATGGCAAAACTTCATATAAGCTAATCAATCAGCATTTAAAATCAGCAAATGGCTATAATTTTTGTATGGTCGGATTCAACCTTGCAAACACGCTAACAGAAAACGGTACAGTTTCTCGAGGCGTTTGCGAGATCGAAAACGGAGTATTAAAGAAAATAACAGAAAGAACGAAGATTAAAGATTCAAAATACACTGAAGATGGTGTGAATTGGATTGAACTTCCTGAAAATACAGTAGTATCAATGAATATGTGGGGTTTTACACCTTTCATTTTTGAAGCATTAGAGGCTGATTTTGTTGATTTTATGAAAAATGCAGATGATTTAACAAAAAAGGAATTTTTCTTGCCTTTTGTAGTTGATAACTTGATTCAATCGGGCAAAGCAAAGGTTGATGTTTTAACTACCAATGACAAATGGTATGGGATAACGTATAAGGAAGATAAGCCAATGGTAGAAAGAGCTATAAAAGATTTAGTCAGAAAGGGTGTATATATTGGTATCTAGTGAGATAATATCACAATTTAATCTCGACGGAGACCCCATAAGCTGTGCTGTTTATGGCGAAGGGCATATAAATGATACATATTTAGTCAAAACAACATCTTCAAGGTATATTCTGCAAAGAATGAACCATAACATTTTCAAATCGCCTGAAAATATTATGGAAAATATAGTGGCAGTAACGACTCACCTCAAGAAAAAAATAATTGCACGCGGAGGTGATCCAAAACGAGAAACTCTTAATGTTATCCAAACAAAGGATGGCAAGAATTTTTACAAATCTCCTGAAGGAAATTATTATAGAGTTTACTTATTTGTTGAAAATGCAAAAAGTTACCAAGTGGTAGAAAAACCAATTCATTTTTACAATGCAGCAAAATCTTTTGGTTTATTTCAAAAACAGCTGGCCGATTTCCCTGCTGAAAAATTGCATGAAGCTATACCAAACTTTCATAACACCAAAATGAGATTTGATAATTTGCTTAAGGCCATTGATGCAGACAAGAAAAACAGAGTAAAAGAAGTTCTGGCTGAAATAGATTTTGCTATGCATAGAAAAGATGAGGTTAGTATTATCATGGAACAAATCTCATTAGGCAAAATACCTCTTCGTGTTACACATAATGATACAAAATACAACAATATTATGATCGATGACAAAACCGGTGAAGGTATATGTGTTATAGACCTGGACACTGTTATGCCAGGTTCTCTTCTTTATGACTATGGCGATTCACTTCGCTTTGGTACAAATCCTTCAGCTGAGGATGAAAAGGACTTAAGCAAAGTTTTTATGGTTGAAGAACTTTTTGAAGCTTTTACAAAAGGTTTTTTAGAGGTTGTTAAAGATGATTTAACAGAAGCAGAAATTGAATTTATGCCATTTGCTGCAAAACTGATGACATTTGAGTGTGGAATTCGTTTTTTAACAGATTATCTTGATGGGGATAACTACTTCAAAATTCGTCGTCCAGAACATAATTTAGACCGATGCAGAACTCAGTTCAAATTGGTATCAGATATGGAAAAGAAAATGGATTTCATGAAAAGAATAGTAAGTAAATATGCATAAACAAAAATTTATCCTTATAAAGACAATCCAAGTATTGTTACGGGAAGATATTAAGTAAACCGCTGGCAATATCCACAAACGGATGAAATTAACAAAAGTATATACAATAAAAAGCTACACTTTTTATTACAGACAAATATGCAGGAAGATGTTGGCCAATTAGTTGCAAAAGCAAGTTTTTTTCAAAAGAGAAATAAAGGGGGGAATATCATGGAAATTTTTATTCCTGGCAATATTGAAGAAAAAATTGCACTTCAAAGAACTACACATTTGGCATTGGCTGCACATCAAGACGATATCGAAATTATGGCTTATGATGGCATTCTCAAGTGTTTCGGAAAATCAGATGCACATTTTACGGGTGTTGTTGTAACTAATGGAGCAGGAAGCCCCAGAAGTGGAATATATGGCAAATACACTGATAAGCAAATGCAGGAAGTTCGAAAAGATGAACAAAAGAAAGCTGCAATTATTGGGGATTATAGTGCTCAGATATTTCTTGATTATAGCAGCAGTGCGGTAAAAAGCCCAATAAATACAGATGTTATAACGGATATAAAAAAAGTTGTTGAAATGACTCAGCCAAAAGTTATTTATACTCATAACTTAGCTGATAAACACGATACACATGTTGCTGTTGCCGTAAAAGTTATTATGGCTCTTCGGGAACTTAATTATATTCCTGAAGAATTTTATGGTTGCGAAGTTTGGCGTAATCTTGATTGGTTATCTGACGAAAATAAGATTTTATTTGATGTTTCAGGACATAGTAATCTTGAAAATGCATTGCTTGGTGTTTTCGATTCACAAATTGCAGGTGGAAAAAGATATGATCTTGCAACAGCAGGGAGGCGTCTTGCAAATGCTACCTATAGTGCTTCCCATAATGTAGATCAGGCACAAAGCGTATGCTTTGCAATGGATTTACTCCCGCTTCTCAAAGATCATAGTTTAGATATTAAAGAATTTATCTTAACTCATATTGATAATTTTGCAAAAGATGTGGCAAAGAAAGTAGGCATGTACTATGAGAATAATTAAATGCAAAGATTATAATGAAGTTTCAGAAGTTGCAGCAAAAATAGTTGCCGCACAAATTACAGTTAAGCCAAACTGTGTTTTGGGACTCCCAACTGGTTCGACACCAGTCAAAATGTATAAAAACCTAATAAAAATGTATAACAGAGGAGAAATAAGCTTTAAGGAAGTTATAACATTCAATCTTGATGAATACTATCCAATTTCAAGAGACAATGAACAAAGCTATTTTTATTTTATGCATGATACATTTTTTAATTATATAGATATTAACAGAGAAAAGAATGTTAACATATTAAACGGTGAAGCTGATAATGTACAGGAAGAATGCCGACGCTATGAAGAAGCTATTTCAAAAGCTGGAGGAATAGACCTTCAAGTGCTGGGAATTGGTCAAAATGGTCATATTGGCTTTAATGAGCCTGCTGACTATCTTGAAAGTAATACCCATGTAACTGCATTAACTCAGAGTACTATTAAAGCTAATTCAAGGTTCTTCAATGATATAGAAGATGTCCCAAAACAGGCTCTTACAACAGGTATTTGGACAATCTTAAAATCAAAGAAAATAATTATATTGGCTAGTGGTAAAGCTAAAGCTAAAGCAGTTAAAGAACTGCTTTCCGGCAAAATCACTACTCAAAATCCATCGACAATGCTTAACGTTCATAACGATGTAACTCTTATCGTTGATGAAGAAGCGTTGGAATAATACTACATACAAATCAAGCAGAAGGTAAATAATTATTTGATTTACCGTTTAAGCTGGATATGGAAGAATAGGACTTACATTTGTAAGTCCCATTTTTTTTGAACCAAATTGGCCTGATAAATTTTAAAGTTATAACATGTAAGAGGTACAAATATATGATTTATATACAAAAATACTTGAAAAATATATATGTAAATGGTAACATATCTATAATATACCATAACAGGTGTTCTGTTATTATAAAAGTAGGAAAATACAATTTTTTATGTTCAAATATAAGGAGGATTTATATGGTTGTAAAAAAATGTGTTGCAGTCATAGCAAGCGCTGCTGTTTTATCTCTGGTTGTGCCTGCCTTTGGACAGGCAGAGTCAACACCAAAAGTGGAAGTGAACGGAACAATTGTTGAAACTGATGCAAGGTTGATAGATGACCGTATTTATGTTCCGTTACGCGCTGTCAGTGAGATGTTGGGTGCTGAAGTAAACTGGAATAGTGATACGAATACAGCAAGTGTAACCTTAAATCATTTTGACAACGTAATTCCTTCACTTTTAAAAAAGGTAAGTCCTTGTGTTGTTGGAATAATTGGAAACTGGAAAACGAAAAACGGAGACTCATACAGTTCCAGATATCAGGAAGAAATTATTCACGGTACAGGAGTTATTATTGAGCAGGATGGAAAAATACTAACCAATGCGCATGTAGTATCGGAAATGGAAACAATCGTTGTTGTTCTTTCTGATGGTAGCGGATATCAGGCCAACCTGTTGTCTATAGATGAAGAATCCGATCTTGCACTGATTAAAATTGACAGGACGGGATTGCCTGTTGCTGAGCTTGCAAATGAGGAGGATGTTGTTATCGGACAATATGTTGTTGCCATAGGGACTCCAATTTCTTTCTCCCTCCGGAATTCAGCCTCAATAGGTATTATCAGTGGTGTAAACAGAAGCATTAACAGCTCGTACAGGCTGATTCAAACAGATGCAGCAATTAATCCGGGTAACAGCGGAGGTCCGTTAATAAATCTTGACGGAAAGGTCGTAGGCATTAATTCAAGTAAATTTATGGGTACCGGTATTGAAGGAATGGGTTTTTCTATCCCATTAAATACAATAAATTATGTATTGGATCATTTTAAAAAATACGGCAGGGTAATGCGGCCGTATTTGGGCACCGAATTTCAGGAAGGATGGGCAGCTCGCATAGGACTTCCTTCGGACGAGGGATTGGAGATTATTTCCGTTAAGGAGAACTCCGCCGCTGACCAGGCAGGACTGAAAGAAGGCGATATACTGATTAGTATAAATGATTGTAAAGTACATAGTATTGTTGATTTTAATGAGGAGATGAAGAAATACGTTCCGAACAATAATGTAAATATCAAGTTTGAAAGGGATGGTGTGATACAGAATATTAGTGTTGTATTGACTTCAAAGTGATTATCTGTATATGAAGGAGGAAAAATCATTATGAAAAAGGTTATCGCAGCTTGTTTAATTATTACTTGTATGCTATTGCTTTCATTTTCGGTGAATGCAGAAAACCAGATTAATGAAGAAACTGTTAAAAAGATTACGGAAAATGAAAAAATAGAAATTTCCTTTAAAGTAGGAGAAAATCTTTTAAAGATAAATGGAGAAAATATATAGGTAGAGACACCATTTGTTTTAAATGGTACTACATTGGTACCGCTAAGAGTGATAGCGGAAGCGTTTGATTCAAAAGTTGAATGGAATGAAGAGGATCAGAGTATTACTTTAACATATAGTGATGTGATAATCCAACTTACGATTGATAGTAAGGAGGCTATTGTAGATGGTCATAAGATAGAAATGCCCGAGGCACCTACCATAAGCAACGGAGTAACAATGGTTCCCTTAAGATTCATTACTGAAAATTTTGGCGCCGATGTAAAATATGATGACGATACAGAGCAAATAACCGTTACTAAGGATATTGCAAAAAGCAATAGTATAAAAGACTTTGCCCTTTTACTTAAAAAGACGACCAAAGAACGAGTTGGAGACAGTTTTAACAACTGGTCCATTGCACTGCCTAAAAAACTGAAAATGACATACAGAAATTTTAACGGAACAACGAATGCTTTTGAGGCAGACGATGAATCTTATTCTTTGGTAATCAGCATATATGATCAAGGTGATGAAACGATTGATACCATTATACAGGGGCAATTAGATTATGCAAAAGGATTTACTATTCTTGAGCAGGGAAAAGTAACCAAGAATAATACCGAATGTGCTCTGATTGCTTATAGAGGAAAATACGGAACGTTGGAAGAAAGGGCATTTATAAATGACAATAAAATTTATTATTTGTTTTTATATGTGAATGACTACAATAATTACAAGAATAATAAAGAAATCAGCAATATGCTGGATTCATTTCAGCTTAAATTCACAGGTGGCAGCAAAACAGAGGATTTATCGGATGTAGACGACAAGGGATATCGCTTATATGATACTAAGGGATACAAATGGATGGCCAATATTTTAGCTGATTGGATAGAAATCAAAAATGAAAATAAAGAAAATGAAGTTTTATTTATAGAACCTCAGAGAGATTCTGAGAAACAGTCCAGTTTGATTTATTTTGATATGTATTCTATTGAAGATGGTGTGACGCTTGATGAATGGATTAATCATGAAATAAATGACATTAAGGATGAATATAATCCCAGCCGGATAAGTATTTCTGATACAGATGATACGATTATTAATAATGCAAAGGCCAAAACATTACTCCTTACAATAAAGTATAAGGACAAAACGAGCTATTATTATAATGTTTATTTTTATGGGAATAAATATAAATACCGTATAGGCTATTTAATGGGGTCTGAATCCTATGAAAATTCTTCAGAAAGACAAAAAGTGGAAAATATGCTTAGGTCATTTAAATTTTCTGAACCGGATTTTGAGGAAATAGGCAAATTGGTTGACCCGGATATGATAAAAACCAGTGAAGCAGTGAGAGAATTGAGCAGTAAGGAATATGGTTGGAAATGTGAAATACCTGTATCCTGGACAGAGAATAAATCAAATAATGGTAAGGATAGAATATCCTACTCTGATAAGGAACGTGAAAAAGGCATAGAAATCATAATTATTAAAGATAAAAAAATATCTGCAGTTGATTTTGTTGACTATTACGATAAGGAATTAACCAAAGACAAGAAAGCATCCGGAGAGTTAAAAATTGAGAAAAGGGAAACGTTATCTGAAAAAAAGACGAAGGTTTATAAATTTACCAATACATCAACCTATGACAATATAGACTATAAAGAAATCGTTTACATATTTAAGATAGGCGATTGTATATATTATGTAACTTTATATACAAATGATTTATTCTATGGTGAAAAGACGAAGAATCTTTTAGACCAAGTATGGAATTCTATGAGCTTTGAGTAAGCATTGGAACAAAAGCTGTTGATGACCGGTATTCCGGTTCAAAAACAGCTTTTTTTATTTTATATTATGTAATTTAAGAACATTATATGAGTGATTAACATAAAATATGTATTAGAAGAAATATAAAAAAATTGAAGGGATTCGATAGAATGAATTTCAATGAAAATCCTGTTTTAACGAATGGAAGTGAAATAGAAAACTCCGTTTCTTCAGACAGAAAACCGATGGTATCGATACTTATTCTTAACAGAAACGGTAGCAGTCATTTAAAGAAACTTTTTTTCTATTTCAAGAAAAATACCCACTATCCTAATTATGAAATATTGGTAATGGACAATGCATCAACGGATGATTCTATCCGTATATTAGAAAAAGAAGCAAAATATTTGCCTGTTAAAATAATAAAAAATAAAGCCAATGTAAGCTTTTCTAAAGGAAATAATATTTTGGCCAGACATGCCAAAGGGGAGTATATTCTGTTATTAAATAATGATGTCATGCCGATGGGTGGTTGGTTAAACGAACTGGTAAGCTGTGCTATGAGATACAGTAATGCAGGTGCTATTGGAGCAAAGTTGCTATATCCTGATACGAATGAAACTGTTACGAATGATTTAAAGAATTATAAGGTACAGCATGCCGGGGTTGATATAGAAAAGGAGGAGAACCTTTTTAAGCCTTACAACATTGCAAAGGGGTTAAATTCTGGAGAGCCCACAGTGAATAAAGAATCTTCCATACTGGCTGTAACAGGTGCAGTATTGTTGGTAAAACGAAGTCTTTATTGGGAGGTCGGAGGACTGGACGAGCGATATAATTATGGTTGTGAGGATGTAGATTTCTGTCTTAAGCTGATAAAGCATGGCTTTATTAATATATACTGTCCAACGGCAGTTCTTTTTCATACGGAATTTGGTACACAACGAATGGAACAGCACAATACGGTAAAAGAGCGAAGATACAAAAATTTGTGTATTTTTAATGATAAGTGGTCAAACTGGCTTGAATATAGGAAGAACAAAAGCAGTACAAATTCAGGCGGCAGAGTTATGAAAGGCTATAAAATTGCAATTAAAATACCTGTACCTTATTGGGATGTAGCCTATAAATGGGGAGACTATCATATGGCCATTGCTTTAAAAAAAGAGTTTGAGGCCGTAGGATGCAAAACGATTATTCAGATATTGCCTGAATGGAATAATGAATATGACGATGACTGTGATGTTGTTATTGTTCTGAGAGGGATGCACAAGTATCAACCGAAAAGGAAGCACTTTAATATTCTATGGCATATTTCCCATCCTGATAAAATTACCATTGAAGAATATAATTCTTATGATTATGTATTTATTGCTTCAAGTTTATGGTACAACAAAATGAAAAAACTGTGCAGTGTTCCGGTAGAGGTTATGCTTCAATGTACTGATACGGAACTGTTTTATCATTATCCGGCAAAAAAATATAGGACAGAATTGTTGTTTGTCGGTAATGCAAGAAAGGAGCCGCGAAAGATTCTAAGAGATTTGCTGCCAACAGAAAGAGAATTAAGAGTATATGGGGCAAACTGGAATGAATATATTGATAAAAAATATATATTTGGAGAATATATTCCAAATCATAAACTTAACAAGGCTTATTCGTCATGTAAAATACTGTTGAATGATCATACTGAAGAAATGAAAAAAAACGGTTTTATATCCAACAGATTGTTTGACGGCTTTGCATCCGGTGCCTTTATTATATCCGATAAAGTTAAAGGGGCGGAAGAAGTTTTCGGTGATGCCTTAGTAACTTATAAAACACCGGAAGAGTTGAAGCATCTGATTAAAATGTACGTAAAAAATAAGGAACTGCGTAGAGAAAAAGCAAGAGAAGGTTGTAGGATTGTAAGAGAGTACCATACTTTTCAGAAAAGAGTGAATAGGTTTCTACAAGTGATAAGAGAAAATTTGAATTAGATGAATAGATAGGATATACATTTGCTGGTAAATTAAATACATGATGAAAGGTAGTGTTCAAATGATTGAAGGAAATAAGGTTTCAGTAATTATACCTTGCTTTAATTATGGAAGATATTTAAAGGAATGTATCGATAGTGTGCTGCAGCAATCCTATAAAAATGTAGAGATTATTGTTATTAATAATGCCAGTGAAGATAATACGGAAGAGGTATGTATGCAATATAATAATATTGTATATATAAAAAACAAAGAGCCGCATTATGCGAGCTATTGCAGAAACCAGGGAATAAAAAGGGCAAAAGGAGAGTATATTCTTTTTTTGGATGCCGATGATTATTTAGATGCATCATATATCGAGAAGGCAGTATATATTCTGGACAACAACAAAAATATTGGTTTGGTTTATACCGATTGTTACCGCATATATGATAACGGAGAAAAAAAATACTGGAAATCAGAGAATTATAACAGAAATAATTTATTGAACTATAATTATATTACAAATAACAGTATTTTCAGAAAGTCACTGGTAAACTTGGTCGGTATGATGGATGAAGCATTAGAGATTCTTGAGGACTATGACTTTTGGCTGCGGATTACTGAAGTTTCGGATGCATATCGGATTCCTGAACCATTATTTTATTATAGAAAACACGATAAAAATAAGTCGTTAAGAAATACTCATGAGGAGCGTTTGAAAAAGACCAATGAGATTATTGAAAGATATAAAATAAATCTAGAAAAAAGAAAGGCTTTGAGGGATAAAAAATGAAAAAGAAAAAAAAAGAAAGATTGACCAGTATTGTAATATGTGCATGGAATAATATTGAATTAACCGAAAAGTGTATGGCAAGTATAATTAAAAATACGAAGGTTCCTTACGAAATCATCCTTGTCGATAATGATTCGGAAGAGCCGGTCGGACAGATGGCAAGGGAATATCTGAAGAAAAACAATGTTGACTTTACAATTATTGTAAATCATCAGAATAAAGGCTTTGTAAAGGCTACCAATCAGGCAATAAAGCTATCGAAGGGAGATTATATAGTCTTTCTCAATAATGATGTACAAGTAACCGACGGATGGCTGGAAAAGATGCTGTCGGTATTCGAAAAAGACAGCAGTATTGGAATAGTAGGTTGCTTGTCTTCGCCGAGTAAAGAGGGCTGGCAGTGTGTAAACCATTTGAAGGAAAAAAGCAATTGGTTAAAAGACCTTCCGGATTGGAAAAATAAGACGGTTGAAGAATATGCAAAGTTAATAGAAGAACGTTATTCCGGACGGTATAGGATAATGGGCGGAATGGTCGCTTTCTTTTGTGCGGTTGTTCAAAGGAAAGTTGTTGAAGATATTGGTTTATTGAGTGAAGAGTATGGCGTTGGTTTGGGAGATGATGACGACTACTGCGAAAGAGCAAAACGAAAAGGTTACAAAATTGCGCTTGCGTTGGATACTTATGTATATCATAAGCACAGGGCAACATTTAAAAAAATGGATATCAATTTTAAAGAAATACAGGAAAGAAACACGGAATTATTCAAAAAGAAATATAATATTTCAACATTAAAGAGCAATATCAATTGATATTGCTCTTTAATGTTGAAAAAATGTAAAATTGTTTTCAATGTCTGTGAGGTACACATAATCAGTTTTCATCATATATTAATTTTAGAAATGGCTTTTAGACAGCTAAAACGCAGTCGATAGGGAGTGATTATGTGAATTTGAGCTCTAAAATAAAAAGCAAGGAAGCAGCCGTTGCAGTAATTGGAATGGGATATGTAGGCTTGCCTCTAATGCTGCAAATAGCAAAATGTGGTTTTCAAGTAAAGGGAATCGATACGGATAAAACAAAGGTTTGGATGATAAATAAGGGGAAGTCCTATATTGAATATATAGAAGATGAAGAAATCAAAGCTGCAAAGCTGTTGGAAGCGCAGGATAATTATACAAACATAGAGGATTTTGACATCATCATCATATGCGTTCCGACACCTGTTACCAAAAATAAAGATCCGGATTTAAGCTGTATTATTTCAGCAGTGAATCAATTGAAAAGCCATTTGAGAAACGGGCAGATGATAATATTGGAAAGCAGTACCTTTCCGGGGACAACAGAAGAAATAGTGCTTCCAATCCTATCTGAGAGCGGTTTGAAGGTGGGAGAAGACTATTATCTGGCCTTTTCACCAGAAAGAGTTGATCCCGGGAATAAGGAATATACCATAGAAAACACACCTAAAATTGTAAGCGGAGTAACCCAGAATTGCTGTGAGATTGCCTGCAGTTTTTACAGTCAGTTTATTGACTATGTATACAAGACTTCATCAACCCGTGTGGCTGAAATGGCTAAATTGTTTGAGAATACTTTCAGAAATGTAAACATTGCACTTGTGAATCAATTATCCTTGCTGTGCAACAAAATGGGAATTGATTCATGGGAGGTCATTGAAGCAGCAGCTACAAAACCTTTTGGATTTATGCCGTTTTATCCCGGACCGGGAATTGGCGGGCATTGCATACCTGTAGATCCTTTATATTTGATATGGAAAGCAAAAGAGTATGATTTTTCTCTATCTTTAGTTGAAACAGCCAATCAAATTAATAATGAAATGCCATGGATTGTCGTTGGAAGAGTTCAGCAAATATTAAATACGGCAGGAAAGGCCTTAAAGAATTCGAAAGTTCTGTTGTTAGGAGTATCATATAAAAAAGACATTTCGGATTGCAGAGAGTCACCTGCATTAAAAGTCATTAAAGGCTTACTTGATGGTGGCTGTACCGTTTTATTCAACGATCCATATGTAAGGGAGGTAAATGTAGATAACCAAGTGCTGTTTTCACAAGAATTAAGTACGGATTTATTAAGTAAATGTGACTGTACTGTAATTTTAACTCCACATAAAGTATATGATTTAAACTGGATTATTGAACATTCTAATTTGGTGTTCGATACCAGAAACTCTACAGAAAATTTTACTAAAAACTCAAAAATTATTAAGCTGTAAGCATTATTTTTGTTTAGGAGGGACATATCTTGTGAAAATGAACCGTGTGAATTGCAGGAATTTGAAATACAAGCCATTTCCCATGTTTGATTATGAAAGAAAGAAGGAAATCAGCAGGGAGGAAGGATATCAAGAGAGGGATGAACCCTTTAAAAATACTGGTGAAGGAGATAGGCTGCACAAAGAAATTCACCGGATTGTTTTTCCGGAAGTAAAAACAAATTATATAAAATGCAGCGATTTAGACACATGTACGCTAAAGAATACCAATGAAGTAGACATAAAAACAATAAAAGAGCAGGGTAGTTGTGCAATTTCATGGGAACAACTGCAGAGTTTATTTGATTACCAATAATAAAAACTGGTGATATTATGGTAACAACTCAGATTTATCATGCATAGTATATATTGTAGTGTACACTACATCTATTTCAATTAAAATAAGGAGGTATACTGGATGGCTACTCCGGAATATGGAAAGAATGGAACATGTCCGCGGTTGCCAGGCACAATTTTACGCATATTCATACCGGCAGGCGCAGTGGTTAACTTGTTAAATGTAATAGAGGTATCGTCACCAGGTGGTATTTGCCTGGTTGTCAGATTGCCGATATTAGGGAAAGGCATATTTGCCCAATGGGATAATATAATAAGTGCTATTCAGCAAGCCGGCGGGAATGTAGAAGTTTCTTAAAATAAATAGAAAAGGCCGGAGGTGAATAACCTCTGGCTTTTATTTTTCTAAAAAGAACCATTTCCATATTTCTTACATAAAATATTATAGAAATTAATACAAGGGAGTGTGGATTATTGAAGACCAGGAGAATAAAATGCAGTAGAGAATTAAATACATTAAAAACAAACAACGAAAGATTAAAATTTGATTCAGACAATGCCGTTAATTATCGAAGACTTTCCTTATCGGATAAATTGACAACAAAAACAGAGAAAATCAATTATTATAACTGCAGAGATAGGAAATATATTCCATTTAGCTATTTCAAATGTAATTATAAAACCGAAGCAAATAATACCAATGCAGGCAATGACAATAGAGAAGCAGCCGAAATATCAAAAAGTGCTCATTTAATCGAAAAAGCAGTAAAAACCGATATGGAATGTTCATTAGATACAACGGAAGAGGAGAAAGCAAAAAATACTGGAAATCATAATACCAATAATAATTTTTGGGGAAGCTTAATTCAGGTTTTAATAGATAGTGGATGTACCATAACAGTGGAACATAATGATCAACCCATATGCAACGTCAACCCCAATCGTTGTAATTTGGATTGTAATAGCAGTGAAGAAGATGATGCAGAAAATAAATGATTATTTATGCGGAACGGCCGTTTTGGCGTTCCGCAATTTCAAGTCATTACCCGCCTCTTTTTCACATTGATTTTAATATATGTAAGTGTTATAATTCTTTTATTAATAAATATTTGTTGTATGTTTTCAGATATTTGGACAAGCAATAAATATTAATATCATTTTTGGGGGAAACAATGAAAAAAAAGAGATGGATTTATAGTTATTGTGACTGGGATACGGTTATGCAAATCAGTCAACAGTTTAAAATTTCACCTCTGGTTGCAGGAATAATTATAAATAGAAATATTATATCCCCGCAAGAAATACAGTTATATTTAAAAAAAGATATCACAGGTATTCATGATCCGTTTCTTATGAAAGATATGGATAAAGCAGTGGAACGGATTCAGGAAGCAATTGAAAAAAAAGAGAGAATAACCATATATGGTGATTATGACGTAGACGGTATTACAAGTACGTCGATTATGGTAAGATACCTGAACGGCTGCGGAGCTTTAGTGGATTATTATATTCCTGACAGAATAGATGAAGGATACGGAATCAATAAAGAGGCATTGAATAAAATCAGGGATCGGGGTACAAGGCTTATTATTACTGTTGATTCAGGAATTACGGCAGTAGAAGAAGTGGACTACGCAAGAGAAATGAATATTGACATTATAATAACCGATCACCATGAATGTAAAACTCAGATTCCAAATGCAAATGCTGTCATTAATCCCAAACAAAAAGATTGTACTTATCCGTTTAAGGATTTAGCCGGAGTCGGAGTCGCTTTTAAGCTGATTCAGGCACTTGCCGGAAAAGACAGCCTTGCTTCTTTAATTGAGGAATACATGGATATTGTATGCCTTGGTACGATAGCAGATGTAGTGCCGTTAACAGGAGAGAACCGCATTATTGTTTATAAAGGACTGGAGCAAATATCGCGAACAAAGAATATAGGGCTTAATGCGTTAATAAAAATATCCGGACTTGAAGGAAAGAAGATTAATACCGGAAATGTCGGATTTATTATTGCACCCCGCATAAATGCTGCCGGCAGAATAGGAAGTGCACTCAGAGCAGTGGAACTTTTTATGACAGATAACCGGTATGATGCAGAAAAAATAGCCAGGGAACTAAATGATGAAAATAAAAATCGACAGGCAGCAGAAGCAAAGATTTTGGAACAGGCAATGCAAATGATAGAAAAGGAATATGATTTAAGTAAGCAAAAAGTAATTGTTTTAGCTAATGAAAACTGGCATCACGGCGTAATTGGGATTGTTGCTTCCAGAATAACCGATAAATTTTACAGGCCGTCCATTTTAATTTCATTAGACAGCAATGACGGAAAGGGATCCGGACGCAGTATAAAAGGTTTTAACTTATTCGAAGCGCTGACAAAATGCAGTAAGCACCTTACAAAATTCGGAGGCCATGAACTGGCGGCAGGGTTGAGTATTTCAAAAGATGAGATTGCACCTTTTATCGATGATATCAATGCTATAGCCGATGAGCAGCTGCAGGAAGAGGATTTGGTGCCACCTGTATATATCGATTATATTATTGATGGTAAGCATATATCATTAGATACGGTAGAACAGCTTGAAAAGCTGGAGCCTTTTGGCATAGGAAATGCAGCACCTGTTTTTGCTTTTTTAAATGCCAGAATTACCGATATCAGGCCGGTAGGTTCGGATAAGCACTTGAAACTGTCCCTGAAAAAAGAAGACACTATAGTCGATGCAATAGGTTTTAATATGGGGGATTATGTCAAAGATTTTATCGCAGGGGATATAGTGGATGTTGCGTGCTCCATGGAGGTTAATTCTTATAATGGAAATAATAAAGTGCAGCTTGTTATAAAGGATATAAAATTTCCTGACGAAGATGTGATGTCATATTATTACTATAAAACCTTTCATATTGATGAAAGAAGTGATATAATAGGTAATATCGCCGATAATAGTAATAAATGCACATGCAACGTAGAAAAATCTGATTTTTCTTTTTTAAAGGAATGCTATGAAGCCGGAAAACGCTGTTTGGTTCTTGTCAATACTTTATCAGGATATCAAAAGCTTTATTATGACCTGAATAGAATAAATAAAATGAAATGTTCGTATTATTTCGATACCATAAAACAGACGGGCAGGCTTGATGTATTGGTTAATCCTGATGTAAAAAATCTTAATACTGTACAGTATGATTGTATCTTTTTATATGATCCCTGTTTCAGTATTGATGATTTTCAGGAAATATCGAAAAAATGCAATAACATGCACATACTATTTAATGCAGAAAGTATTGAGTGGTGCAGGCATGTATTGGATAATATAATACCTGAAAGAAAACAGCTTGTTATGGTGTATCAGTTTGTAAAATCAAGAAGCTATAACGGTGTATATAGTGACAATTTGGATTTGCTTGTTCGACGTATTTCGGTTAGCTATAATACACCTTTTAATATCAGAATGCTTCTTAATATTTTGGGTATTTTTGAGGAATTAAGTTTGTTTAAAGTCATCAAAAATCCTGATGAAGAGGTAATGATACAATTATGCCCTCATCAGGGGACAAAAATAAATATTGAAGAGTCTTCAAGGCTGTTGACCATGAGAAGATGGAAGAATCAGCTCATGAATTTTGAAATTTATATGAAGAATAACATAAATATGAATTAATACTATTGAAAAGAGGTATCATTATGGACTTAAAAGAAAAATTCAGACATGTTCTTGGTTTTCCTAAGGAAGGAATTGATTTTATTGATATTACTCCGGTTCTCCAGGATAAGGATGCATTCAAATTTGCTATGGATAAGCTAATAGAAGCTGTGAAGGGTTATGAATTTGACATCATTGTTGGTCCTGAATCAAGAGGTTTTATTTTTGGAGCACCAATGGCTTATGCGTTGAATAAAGGTTTTGTTCCTATCCGTAAAAAAGGGAAGCTTCCTTATAAAACCATACAGGTAGAATATGAATTGGAGTATGGTACAGATATTCTGGAGATGCATGCCGATGCAATTAAGCCGGGACAAAAAGTTATTATTGTTGATGACTTACTGGCAACCGGAGGGACTACTGCATCAAATATAAAACTTATAGAACAGCTTGGAGGAATTGTAACCGGTATTGTATATCTGATAGAACTTAGTGCCTTAAAAGGTCGTGAAAAACTGGCAGGATATGATGTGCAATCAATCGTTACATTCTGATAATTAATTCGTACTCTTTATTTTAAAGTGGGGATAAGTATGGATGAGGCTTATAAAAAGCTGATAGAAAAAATAAAAAAATATAATCCGCAATGTGATTGGGACCTTATAGATAAAGCTTATAAGGTTTCGAAGGAGGCCCATAAAGGTCAGCAGAGAGCTTCAGGAGAGCCTTATATCACACATCCTTTGGAGGTAGCTCACATATTGGCCGATATGGAATTGGATTGTGTATCCATAGTGGCAGGACTGCTGCATGATGTTATTGAGGATACTTCGTATTCTTATGCGGAAATAAAGGAGATGTTCGGAGAACAGATTGCCCTGCTTGTGGATGGGGTTACGAAGCTTGGAAAGATTCCATATACTACCAAAGAAGAACAGCATATTGAAAATTTAAGAAAAATGTTTCTTGCAATGGCAAAGGATATAAGGGTTATTCTTATTAAGCTTGCGGACAGATTGCATAATATGAGGACATTAAAGAGCATGTCGGAAGAAAAGCAGCTTGAAAAGGCCCATGAAACGATGGAAGTATATGCACCTTTGGCCCATAGATTAGGTATGTCAAAAATTAAGTGGGAGCTTGAGGATATCTCTTTGCGGTATCTTGATCCCGTAGCATATTATGAGATAGGGGAAAGCATTGCTCAAAAGAGACAAGAAAGGGAAGCATATATAAAATCAATTATGGATATGCTTCATTCCCGGTTAAAGGAAATAGGAATCAAGGGACATATTGAAGGACGGCCAAAGCATTTTTACAGCATATATAGAAAAATGTATACGCAAAATAAAACCATTGAAGAAATCTATGATTTATTTGCTGTCAGGATAATTGTTGATACGGTTAGTGACTGCTATGGTGTATTAGGAATGGTACATGAATTATTTAAGCCTATTCCCGGACGTTTCAAGGATTATATTGCCATGCCCAAGCCGAATATGTATCAGTCACTGCATTCTACACTAATAGGTCCTGAAGGTGTGCCTTTTGAGGTTCAAATACGAACATGGGAAATGCATAAGATAGCAGAATATGGTATTGCTGCCCATTGGAAATATAAGGAAGGCAAGAGCGGAACTTCGGATTTGGATTCTAAGCTTGCATGGGTGAGGCAGCTTCTTGAAATACAAAAGGATTTAACCGATGCAGAAGAATTTATGAAAACACTTAAAATTGACTTGTTTGCCGATGAAGTTTTTGTCTTTACCCCAAAAGGCGACGTAATTAATTTGCCTGCCGGGGCTACGCCTATTGATTTTGCATTTGCCATTCATAGTGCTATTGGAAGCAGGATGATGGGAGCAAAAGTTAACGGAAAAATTGTTCCGCTGGAATATAACTTGCAGAATGGTGATATTGTTGAGGTACTTACTTCGGCATCCGTGCATGGTCCAAGTCGGGATTGGCTCAAGATTGCCAAGACTTCACAAGCCAGGAACAAAATAAATCAGTGGTTTAAAAAAGAAAAACGAGAGGAAAATATCGAAAGAGGCAAGGATTTAATCGAGCGTGAACTTAAAAAAGTCGGTTTAACTCACAGTCAGTTATTTAAAAGCGAATGGATTGATATTATTTTAAAGAAATACAGCTTCAACAGCCTTGACGATTTGTATGCCAATGTAGGATACGGAGGTATATCGGCTTCCAAGATTATAGCCCGCCTTCGGGATGAGTATAAGAAAGTGTCCAAGCCTGAATTACCTGAAGTTGTTAATGAAGAGCAAGAATCTGAAACCGAGGTACGAAAAGAAAAGAAACACAGCAATAACGGAATTATTGTAAAAGGTATAGAAAATTGTCTTGTCAGGTTGTCAAGATGCTGCAATCCGGTTCCGGGTGATGATATAATTGGTTACGTTACCAGAGGAAGAGGGGTATCCGTACATCGAAAGGATTGTACGAATATTCAGAATATAAGCATAGCAGATGAAGAAAATAATCGGATTATTGAAGTAGCATGGCAAGTTTCGGATAATGCTTCTTATCTTTCTGATATTCAGATTTTGGCAAATGATCGTACAGGGTTCTTGGCTGAAGTGACAAATTGCATAGCCGAGGCAAAGATTCCTTTGAAGGGAATGAATGCGAGAACCACAAAAGAAAAGGTCGTAGTTATTAATTTAACACTTGAAATATCAAACACGGAACAATTGGATAAAATAATTAAGAAGCTTCGAAAGTTAGGCGGAGTCTTTGAAGTCAACCGAAGCAGACAGTAATAAATACAGAATGCAGGAATGAGAAAACAGAATTGCCGTATATGGTTCTTTCTCGGAGGTATTCTGTATTTTTTTGAAAAGGAATCATGTAAAAATAAGCATTGAGGTGAAGACGATGATATTGGAATCCTTAACTGTGGGAAGGCTGGAAACGAATTGCTATATTACAGGCGATGAGAAAACAAATGAAGTAATGGTTATTGATCCCGGTGATGAAGATGAAAAAATTTATAAGACACTTGTTGAAAGAAAATATGAAGTAAAATATATCGTATTGACTCATGGACATGCAGACCATATATCCGCAGTGAAGTCGTTAAAAGAAAAGACGGGAGCGCAAGTAGCCATACATCAGGCTGATAGTGCCGCTCTGCTGGATGGAAGAATCAATCTTTCCATATATATGGGTTCAGAAAGTGTTCAGGTACCGGCTGATATTGAATTAAAGGACAATTCGGAATTAAAATTAGGAAGTTATTTATTTCAGATTATGCATACACCTGGACACACTCCGGGGGGGATATGCATATGGACGGGCAATACCTTGTTTTCCGGAGATACACTTTTTTGGGAATCCATCGGTAGAACGGATTTGCCCGGAGGAGATTACGAGCAGCTTCTGAATTCCATTAGGGAAAAATTAATGAGGCTTGAAGATAGTACGGTAGTGTATCCGGGACATGGAAATAAAACGACAATCGGACATGAAAGAAAATATAATTTATATATTCGATAGTATTGGGAGAAATGATTGGATGAAAATTTGTTTAGAAGGCCATGATTACAAATATGCAATCGAACAAATGATACAGTTGTTTTATCAGGGTGAAAAGGTAGTATATACGGAAGATATTGATAATTTAAATGATGAAATCTGTATAAAAAGCATTTTGGAGGAAGAAGGCAATCAAATAGCGGCATATACTGAAATACATGATTCAGGAAAAGTTATATCCGCCAATGAAGTACAAGAAGTAACAGAAAATGTTCGGGCAGATGACCGTGAGTTTGTAAAACTTTGTAAAAATACTGTTAAACTGTCATTTTTTAATGCTGCGCAAAAGATACACCATATGGATATTCCATGGGGAATACTGACCGGCATACGTCCTACGAAAATTGTACAGGAATATATTGAAGAGGGTAAAAGCAAAGGTGAGATCAGGGAGATTTTTTCCAAACAGTATAAGGTAAGCAATTCTAAAATTGATCTTGCTGTTGAAGTGGCACAAAACGAATTGAAGATACTGAAGCAATCAAAGGAGAAAAATATAGGGCTTTATGTCGGAATTCCTTTTTGTCCTACGCGTTGCCTGTACTGTTCATTTGTTTCCAATTCTGTTCATAGAGCGAAAAAATTTATAGAACCATATCTAAAAGCTTTGGAAAAAGAAATAAAAGCTTCGGAGCAAATAATAAAAGATATGAACTGGAGTATAGAAAGCATTTATATTGGCGGCGGAACACCAACGGTATTAATGCCGGACCAATTGAATAATCTTTTGGAATGCATATGCAGTTCATTTAATATGGAGGACGTCAGGGAGTTTACGGTGGAAGCAGGCAGGCCGGATACAATAAGTATGGAAAAACTGGAGGTTATCAAAAGAAATATGGTATCCCGTTTGAGCATTAATCCTCAAACCATGAATTTGGATACACTGAAATTAATCGGACGACTTCATACTCCAGAAGAGACCATTAAGGCATTTGCAATGGCAAGAGATGTAGGTTTTACGAACATCAATATGGATATTATTGCAGGATTACCGGATGAAACCTTAGATATGTACAAGCATACGTTAACAGAAGTACAAAATTTAAATCCCGAAAATATAACTGTTCATACAATGAGTATTAAAAAAGCATCGCGTTTAAATGAAAATCTTGACCAATATACAATGTCAAAATCATCTGTGGTGCAGCAGATGCTTTCTTATACGGAAGATTATATGAAACAAAACAATAAAACGCCATATTATATGTATAGACAAAAGAATATCTTAGGCAATCTTGAAAATGTTGGATATTGCAAGCCTGGCTATGAAGGAATCTATAATATCCAGATGATGGAGGAAAAGCAGACGATAATTGCGGTAGGATGCGGAGCGGTAACAAAGATGGTTGACCGGGCTAACAACAGGATAGACAGAATATTTAATATGAAGGAAGTTGAAGACTATATTAACCGAATTGATGAAATGATTGAAAGAAAGAAAGTGATATATGATTATTTCTCGTAAATGCTTTAGGCTTGGTTATGTATGGGAGGCAAAAGAATGTACAATGTTATACAAGTCAATGTAGAAGGACAAATAAAGCAAATTAAGAAAGGAACGTCTTTGCTGGAGTTGGCAAAGATGTTCAGTACCGGTGAAAGGCCGGCTATTCTGGCGTGTAAGGTTGATAACAAGGTTAAGGACCTTAATTATATACCGGATCGTGACTGCAGAGTCAGTTTTCTTGATTTGACCTCCGAAGACGGAGTCAGAGTATATAAAAGAAGCTTGTTTTTTATTCTTATGAAGGCTGTAAAGGAGCTGTTTCCGGACAGAAGGTTAAGCATACGCCATTCTTTAAGCAGGGGAACCTATTGTGAAATATATGGCGGCAATGAATTAAGCGAAACAGATATTAAAAAAATAGAAGAAAAAATGCGAGAAATTGTATCTCAAGGAATTCCTTTAGTAAAAAGCACGGTTTCTTTACAGGAAGCAAGAGAAATTTTCAGCAAATCCGGTGACTATGATAAGGTACTGCTTCTTAAGCACTGTAAGAAAGAAAGCTTGAGTATATATAGCTGCGGCAGTATGGCAAATTATTTGTACGGGTGTCTGGTACCCGATACGTCTTATATTAAATTATTTGAGCTTATGTATTATCCTCCGGGATTTATTCTAAGGTTTCCCGACAGGCTTTCTCCGAATGAAATACCTCCTTTCAAGGAAGATAAGAAGCTGTTCCAGGTTTTAACAGAGCATAAGAAGTGGGGGGAAATTCTTGAGGTTTCTCATGTAGGTTCACTGAATGAAATTATTGCGGCAGGCAGGGAAAATGAACTTATACATATTTCCGAGGCACTTCATGAAAAGAAAATAACCTATATTGCAGATGAGATTAAAAAGAATGCAGATAATATTAAAGTTGTATTAATATCCGGACCTTCTTCATCAGGTAAAACCACTTTTGCCCACCGATTGGCAATTCATTTACGGGTAGATGGCCTCAAGCCTGTAACCGTTTCTTTGGATGATTATTTTGTAGATCGTGAATTTACACCGAGGGATGAAGACGGCAAGCTTGATTTTGAGGCTTTGGAAGCGATTGATGTAGAACTGTTTAATGACCATCTTGTCAAGTTAATAAACGGAAAAGAGGTTAAAATTCCTATCTTTAATTTTCATACCGGACATCGTGAAAAACAGGGAAGAAAATTAAAGCTTAGTAAAGACCAAATCATTATCATTGAAGGAATACACGGACTTAATGAAAGGCTGACATCAGCTGTTGAGCGTAAAAACAAGTTTAAAATCTATGTAAGTGCTTTAACACAACTTAGCCTGGATAATTATAATCCTATTTCTACAACAGATACACGTTTAATCAGGAGAATCGTGAGGGATTTTAATTTCCGTTCCAGCAGTCCGAAAAGAACATTGGAAATGTGGCCGTCTGTTAGAAGGGGAGAAATTAAAAACATTTTTCCGTTCCAGGAGGAAGCGGATGTCATGTTTAATTCGGCTTTGCTTTATGAGCTTGCAGTGCTTAAGAATTATGCACTGCCATTGCTTGAAGGGATAGATTCCTCTGATGAGCATTATTCGGAAGCAAGAAAGCTAATCGACTTTTTAAGTTATTTTTTGCCTGTAAATCCGGATGCCATTCCTCCAACTTCGATTATGCGTGAATTTATTGGTGGAAGTTCTTTGTATTAAAAATGCAGGCTACATATGGAGGGTAAATAAATGATTGCAGAAATTATAGCGGTTGGAACAGAACTGCTTTTAGGGCAAATAGTAAATACTAATGCAAGATTTTTATCGGTTGAATTATCAAAGCTTGGAATCAATGTCTATTATCAGACGGTTGTCGGCGATAATTCAGAGCGATTGAGGGAAACATTGGCTTTGGCATTAAAAAGAGCCGATATAGTAATATTGACCGGCGGTTTGGGACCTACAAAGGATGATTTAACAAAAGAAACCGTTGCTCAGGTATTGGATTTACCGCTTGAGCTGCATGAGGAAAGCCTTGAAAGAATCAAGGATTACTTCAAAAGAATTCACAGGGAGATGGCAGATAATAATATAAAACAGGCATATCTTCCAAAAGGTTGTTATGTTCTTGAAAACAATCATGGAACTGCACCCGGTTGTATTGTAGAAAAAGATAAAAAAATTGTTATTATGCTTCCGGGGCCGCCTAAAGAAATGGAACCCATGTTTCATCATAGTGTTTATCCGTTTTTGCGCAAAAAAACATCAGATATTATCTATTCAAAGGTGTTAAGGGTATTTGGCATTGGAGAATCAAGCCTGGAACAGAAAATCGCAGATTTAATTGAGAATCAGACAAATCCCACCATAGCACCATATGCAAAGCAGGGAGAAGTAACATTAAGAATTACGGCTAAAAGTGATGATATCGAAAAGGCAAAAAAGCTGATTGAGCCATTGGAGAAAGCCGTTAGGGAAAGGTTTGGCATTATGGTATACGGAGAGGATGAAGAAAGTCTTGAAGAAGTAACCTGTCGTCTTCTAATGGAAAAGAATATTACCATAGCTACTGCCGAATCATGTACCGGAGGGCTTTTGGCAGAAAAAATAACAAGAATTCCGGGAATATCCCAATGTTTTCATATGGGAGTCATTACTTACAGCAATGAAGCGAAACAAAAAATCCTGGGCGTATCCGCTAAAACATTGGAGCGTTATGGAGCAGTAAGCAGCCAGACTGCAATGGAAATGGCTGAGGGAATAAAAAAGCTTTCGGGTGCTGATATAGGAGTATCAATAACCGGTATTGCTGGTCCTGGAGGAGGAAGCGAATTAAAGCCTGTCGGACTTGTTTATATCGGAATGGCAACACCGGATAATTGTAGCTGTCAGGAATTACATTTATCCGGGAATAGGGATAGAATCAGAGAGTTGACAAGTATGAATGCACTGGATATGGTAAGAAAATATTTACAAATTAACTTGACCTGATATCATTAATAGAATATAATAAATAAGAACACATGTTTTCATCTGAGCTGTTTGTTTTGAGAATAAAAAACGAAAGGCTGACTAAGATGGATAATGAGAGAAAAATATTATCTTTACTGAAAAGAATGAATGGGCAATTAATTTCACTGGAAGAGGGGCAGGAAAAAATAAATCAAAGGCTTGGCTTTATGGAAACAAGGCTTAATTCGCTTGAAACAAGGTTTGATTCATTTGAAACAAGATTTGACTCGGTGGAGACAAAATTTGATTCTTTTGAAAAGTGACTGGATATCATCGGAAATGATGTCAAGATACTAAAAAAAGATGTCTGCGATATTAAAATCGATTTAAAAAGGGTTTGGTCTGATATTTTAAGACTTGATAACAGAACAATAAAACTTGAAAATGTAAAATGATTGAAAGGACGGATACAATCGTATGCTTGAAAAGAAAAAAGCACTGGAAATGGCGCTGGGGCAGATTGAAAAACAGTTTGGCAAAGGTGCTGTAATGAGGTTGGGGGAAACTTCTCATTTAAACGTTGAAGCAATATCCACAGGTGCATTAAGCCTGGATATAGCTCTTGGAATTGGAGGAGTTCCCAGAGGAAGAATTGTTGAGATATTCGGGCCGGAGTCTTCGGGTAAAACAACTGTTGCACTTCATGTTATTGCCGAAGCTCAAAAAGCAGGCGGTGAAGCAGCCTTCATTGATGCGGAGCATGCACTTGACCCTGTGTATGCTAAGAACTTAGGTGTTGATATTGATAATCTTATTGTATCGCAGCCGGATACCGGTGAGCAGGCTCTGGAGATTGCGGAAGCTCTTGTAAGAAGTGGAGCAATTGATGTTATTGTAATAGACTCTGTTGCCGCATTGGTTCCAAAGGTAGAGATAGACGGTGAGATGGGAGAATCTCATATGGGGCTTCAGGCAAGACTGATGTCTCAGGCGCTGAGGAAGCTTTCCGGTGTTATCAATAAATCCAAAACAACAGCAATATTTATTAATCAGTTAAGAGAAAAAATTGGTGTTATGTTTGGCAATCCTGAAACTACCCCTGGCGGAAGAGCGTTAAAATTTTATGCTTCCGTTCGTCTGGATGTTCGCAGAGTGGAGAGTTTAAAACAAGCCAACGAGATTATTGGCAGCAGAACCAGGGTAAAGGTTGTAAAGAATAAGGTAGCCCCGCCCTTTAAAGAAGCAGAATTTGATATTATGTATGGAAAAGGCATATCCAAGGAAGGAAATATTCTTGATACCGCAGTAAGTATTGACATTGTTCAAAAAAGCGGTGCCTGGTTTGCATATGGCGACATACGTTTAGGTCAGGGAAGAGAAAATGCAAAGCAATTTTTGATTGAAAATCCTGATATTGCAAAGGAAATAGAAAACAAAGTCCGTGAAAATTTAAATCTGGCTTTTGTAAAGAGCCTTGGTAGCTCGGAAGATATTGAAGATTAATGAGAATTGAGCTATAATAGTAATAGCCTTTTACACATTTCAGTGTATAAAGGCTATTACTATTATAGCATGGTATTTAATCTGGAGTGTTAGACATGGTCATTACTTCAATCGAAGTACAAAAACGGAATAAAAACAGAAGGTCGGTATTTCTGGATAACAAATATTCTTTCAGCGTTGATGAAGAAGATGTAATTCGGCTGGATTTATATGAAGGAAAAGAAATTTCCGAGCAGGATATAGATGATATTAACCGAATATGCAATTTTTCAAAGGCAAAAAGACAGGCGTTGAATTACATAACCTATAAAATGCGGACAGCTTATGAGGTTCAAAATATGCTTCGCCAAAAAGGGTTTGATGAACCGGTTGTAAAAGATGTAGTAGACAATTTAATAGAATTGGATTATATTAATGATTGTGTATATGCGAAAAAGTATATAAAAGATGCTTATCATCTGAAAAAGATGGGAGCAAAGCGTATATTTTCTGAATTGCAGATGAAAGGAATTGATGACAGCATTATTCAGGCTGCTCTTGATAATTTTGATTATGACGAAAAAGAAGCCTTAATGATGATTATTGATAAAAAACTACAGAGGATACATTGCCAGGTTGATGAAAAGGAATTGAACAAGCTCAGGAATTCTTTATTAAGAAAAGGTTATACACTGCGTGATATTAATGATTGTATCAATGAGTGTAAAAATATCAATCACAATAATAAATGGAAAGAGGAATCAAATTGAAGTATAATATAGGAGTAGTATCTTTAGGCTGTGCGAAAAATCTTGTAGATACCGAAATAATGCTTGGATTGCTGAATCAGAATGGCTACAGGATTGTTAACAGCCCCGAGAAAGCCGATATATTGATTGTGAATACATGCAGCTTTATTGAATCGGCAAAGCAGGAATCCATTAACAATATTCTTGAACTTGCGCAATATAAAGAAATCGGTAAATGCCAGCAACTAATTGTGACAGGCTGCATGGCGGAAAGGTATAAAGATGAAATTATCAGGGAGATTCCTGAGGTGGATGCCGTGGTTGGGACCGGCAATTACCATGAAATTGCCGATGTTATAAAACATACTTTTGAAGGTGATAAGGTTATCCGATATGGAAATCAGGATTATACTCCTGAGGAAGGACTGCCACGTATTCAGAGTACACCGTCGTATACGGCTTATTTAAGAATATCCGACGGTTGTGATAATCATTGCACATACTGTATTATTCCAAAGTTAAGAGGCAGATACAGGAGCAGGACAATTGAAAGTATTGTTGCGGAAGCAAGACAATTAGCCGATAGAGGTGTTAAAGAGCTGATTCTTATAGCACAGGATACCACCCGTTATGGGATTGATTTATACGGCCAACACAAATTGCATGTGCTTCTTAATGAATTGTGCAAAATCGATTCCATCAAATGGATAAGATTGCACTATTGTTATCCTGAAGATATTACCGATGAATTAATAGATGTTATTGCCGAACAGCCCAAAATATGCAAGTATCTTGATATACCTGTTCAGCACTGTAATAACGACATATTGAAGAAAATGGGAAGAAGAGGCCGCAAGGAATCATTGATGGCTCTTATCAGGAAAATAAGAGAAAGAATTCCTGAAGTAGTAATTCGAACCTCCATTATTGTTGGTTTTCCGGGTGAAACGGAACAGCAGTTTAATGAATTGAAAGAATTTGTTAGAAATATAAAATTTGACAGAATGGGAGTTTTCATGTATTCTCAAGAGGAGGATACTCCTGCTGCACTTTATGAGGGTCAGGTAGAAGAAAATATAAAGAAGCAGAGACAGGATGAATTAATGAAGCTTCAACATGATATTTCCATGGAAAACAATCAAAAAAAACTGGGACATACCTTTGAGGTATTGGTTGAAGGATTTGATCATCAATCACAGTTTTATTATGGGCGTACTTATGGTGATTCCATTGATATAGACGGAAAAATATTTTTTAAATCCAAAGATCTCATAGAAGAAGGCACATTTATTGAGGTTACTGCGATAAAAGCAATTAATTATGACTTAATAGGGGAGATTTCAAGTGAACTTAGCAAATAAGATTACTATGGCAAGAATTTTTATGGTTCCGATTTTTATGTTTTTCTTACTGACAAAATTTACTTATGGTAAATATGTGGCCGTAGTAATCTTTGTTATTGCGGCAATGACAGACGGCCTGGATGGCTATATAGCAAGAAAACATAAACAGGTTACTAATTTTGGTAAGTTTGTTGATCCTTTGGCGGATAAGCTCCTTGTTACTGCAGCACTTATTTCATTAGTTGAACTTAACGAATTGTCATCCTGGGCTGCAATGATTATTATTACAAGGGAATTTGTAGTTACGAGTTTGCGTGTTGTTGCGGTTTCTGAAGGTATCATTATAGCTGCGAGTATGTGGGGGAAAATAAAAACGGTAACTCAGATTATTGCAATTGTTACAATGCTGATTGACCAGTCGGGTTTTAAGTTATTAGGCTTCACACTTGGACAATATGCAATGTTGATTGCAGTAATTTTCACGATATTTTCAGGAGCCGATTATTTGGTTAAAAACTGGAGGGTAATTGAAGAAAACAATAAATAAACAGTCCTTTGGGACTGTTTTTTTTGAAAACATTTATAAATTTAAAATTAGTATTGATATTTTTTTACAAATATATTATACTAATCATGACCAGAATATATGACCAGGTTATAAATATATATAATATTAGTGTAACCGATTCAACGGTATTTTATACACACGAGTTATCAGTTAGAGGTGTTATTATGAGTAAAATATCCTCAAAAAAAGAAAGACAAACAGCACTGCGGGAGCGCATTAAAGCAGAACCTTTTTTAACCGATGAAGAGTTGGCGGATATATTCAATGTAAGTGTTCCTACAATAAGACTTGACCGACTGGAGTTAGGTATACCGGAGCTCAGAGAACGGATAAAAAATGTGGCAGCAATTAATTATGAAAAATTAAAATCCATAGAAGAAAGTGAAATGATAGGTGAACTGGTTGACCTGAATCCTGGAAAGAGCGCTATATCCATTTTGGAAACGCAGGATTATATGGTGTTTGAAAAAACAAAAATCGTAAGAGGACATTTTATTTATTCATTTGCGGAAACACTGGCTATTGCAGTGATTGATGCCCGGGTTGCACTAATTGGAGTGGCAAATATTAAATATAAAAGTCCGGTTTATTCAGGGACGAAATTAATAGCAAAGGCTGAAGTAATAAGAATCAGAGGGAATAAATATATTGTGTGGGTAAAGATAAAAGAAAACCAAATAGAAGTTTTCAGGGGCAAATTTATACTAGTTTCATTAGGCGATAATGATATGGAGGTAAAATAATGCGTATAATACTTGATGCTATGGGTGGAGACCACGCACCGTCTGAAATTATTAAGGGCGGTGTTAAGGCAGCACAGGATTTTGATGTAGATATAATATTTGTGGGGAAGGAAGAGGTAATCCGCCAGGAGCTTGAAAGGCAGCAAAGCAAGTATTCACCGTCCAGAATACATATACAAAATGCTGACGAAGTAATTACCAATGATGACGTACCTACGAAGGCCGTAAAAGCCAAAAAAGACTCATCCATGGTGGTTGGGCTGAAAATGTTAAAGGAAAAGAAAGGTGATGCCTTTATATCTGCAGGAAATACAGGGGCATTGCTTACCGGAGCTTTATTATTCGTGGGAAGAATCAGCGGAGTTGATCGGCCTGCGTTAACTCCTATGATTCCTACAGATAAAGGATGTGCAGTTTTGGTAGATGCGGGTGCAAATACCAATTGCAAGCCAGAGCACTTTTTACAGTTCGGAATCATGGGTTCGGCATATATTAAGAATGTCATTGGAATAGAAAATCCAAGAGTCGGATTAGTGAATATCGGAACCGAAGAAGGCAAAGGAACCGGATTGACAAAAGGTTCTTATGCTTTACTTGAAAAAGCTCCTGTTAATTTTATAGGAAATATTGAAGCAAGAGAAATTCCGTCAGGAGATATTGATGTCATTGTCTGTGACGGTTTTGTGGGCAATGTCATACTAAAGCTGATGGAAGGAATGGGATTGGCTTTTTATAAGAATATTAAAGAAATTTTTACAAAGAATCCTCTGACCTATCTTGCTGCCTTGTTTGTAAAAAGTGGGTTAAAGATGTTTAAAAGCAAAATGGATTATATGGAATATGGAGGAGCTCCGTTGCTGGGTATTGACGGTGTTGTCATAAAAGCTCATGGAAGCTCCAATGAAAGGGCAATATATTCTGCAATTCGCCAAGCGAAAAAATTTGTTGAAACAGGTGTAATTGATGATATCAGAGAATATATTAGCAGAACGGGAGAGGATATAATTGAATCAAATGAAATTTAACGCAGGAATTGCTGGTATGGGTATTTATCTTCCCGACAAGGTGTTAACCAATAACGATCTTGAAAAAATGGTTGACACTTCCAATGAATGGATTGTGGCAAGGACAGGAATAAGACAAAGAAGGATAGCCGGAGATAATGAATATACGTCGGATTTGGCTGCAAAGGCTGCAAAAAGTGCTTTGGAAGATGCCAACCTTATGCCGGAAGAAGTTGAGCTAATTATTGTTGCAACTATTACAGCAGACATGTACAGTCCTTCTACGGCTTGCATTGTTCAGCATAAGATTCGAGCAATAAATGCTGCAGCATTTGATATTAATTCTGCATGCTCGGGATTTGTATATGGATTAACCATTGCAAACCAGTTTATAGCAAACGGATATTATAAAAATGCACTGGTTATTGGTGCGGAATGTTTATCGAAGATTACTGATTGGACGGACAGAAATACCTGTGTGCTTTTTGGTGATGGTGCCGGTGCGGTGGTGTTAAAAAGAGCGGAAGATGGGAAAGGAATTTTAGGAACATACCTGGGAGCCGATGGTTCCATAGGGAAGCATCTTACTATCCCCGGGCTGGCATTAAATCAGGAGGAAATTGCCAAGAGACCATCTGGAAACTTACGGACAATTTGGATGGAAGGTACTGAAGTTTTTAAATTTGCAGTGAAGGTTATGCCTGAGGCAGTATTGAATGTTCTGGATAAGGCAGGATTATCCATTGAAGATGTTGACGGAATAATACCTCACCAGGCAAACCTGAGAATTGTAGATAACGCTGCTAAAAGGCTGAACATAGAAAAAGAAAAGCTATATACAAATCTTCAGAATTATGGAAATACATCAGCAGCCTCCATCCCGATTGCATTATATGAAGCCGTTAAGGACGGATTTGTAAAAAAGGATGACATAATTGTTCTGGTAGGATTTGGAGGAGGATTGACATGGGCTTCTGCAGTGATAAAATGGTAAATATGATTATAAACGAAAGGCCGGTGTATGAATATGAAGACAAGAATATGTGATATATTGGGAATTAAATACCCGATTATACAAGGAGGTATGGCATGGGTTTCAACGGCTGAACTGGCAGCAGCCGTGTCAAATGCAGGAGGCCTTGGTATTATTGCTGCAGGAAACGCTCCAGCCGATTGGGTGAGAAATCAGATTATAAATGCCAGGAAGTTGACAGATAAGCCGTTTGGAGTTAATGTTATGATGTTATCACCATTTGTTGCTGATGTCATGGAAGTGATTTATGAAGAAAAAGTCCCGGTCATTACGACAGGAGCCGGAAATCCGGGAAAATATATGGAAAAGTTAAAATCCAATCATACAAAAATCATTCCTGTAATACCAAGCGTATCACTGGCAAAAAGGATGGAGAAGGAAGGGGCTGATGCTGTAATTGCTGAGGGTACCGAGTCCGGCGGACATATAGGAGAACTGACTACTATGGTATTAGTGCCGCAGGTTGCGGATGCGGTAGAAATACCCGTTATTGCAGCCGGCGGTATAGCAGACAGCAGAGCAGTGGTGGCTGCATTTGCACTTGGAGCAGAAGGAGTGCAGATTGGAACCCGTTTTATATGTTCAAAAGAATGTACGGTACATGAGAATTATAAAAATGCTATCATCAGCGCTAAGGACAGAGATGCGGTAGTAAGCGGACGCGCAACCGGACATCCGGTACGTTCGCTGAAGAATAAGCTTACCAGAGAATTTGAAAAACTTGAAGAAAGAAGAGCAAGCATGCAGGAATTTGATGAATTGGGGAAAGGAAGGCTGCAGGCAGCTGTTTGTGAAGGCGATGTAGTATATGGTTCGGTTATGGCCGGTCAAGTGGCGGGAATGATTCAGGATATTAAAACCTGTGAAGAAATTATTAAGGATCTTATTAAAAATACGGACAGTGTGATGGAAAGGATAAAAAACTATTGCGGGGGGAATATATATGGATAAAGTTGCTTATGTGTTTGCGGGCCAGGGTGCTCAAAAGGTTGGTATGGGAAGGGACATAGCAGAGAAGTATTCTATAGCGGATGAAATCTTTGAGAAAGCCAGCCAAGCTTTGGGAATTGATATGAAAGCGATGATTTTTGAAGGCGATGAAGAAACATTAAAAATCACTGAAAACACACAGCCGGCTATATTAACTGCAAGTGTTGCATGCCTTGAAGTACTAAATGAGAAGGGGTTGAAAGCCGATGTGGTTGCAGGATTAAGTCTTGGTGAATACACGGCCCATGTTGCTTCCGGTTCAATTAGTTTTGAGCAGGCTGTCAAGCTGGTACGAAAAAGAGGCAAGTACATGCAGGAAACAGTTCCCGTCGGGGTAGGTGCTATGGCTGCTATTATCGGATTAGAAACTGAAAAAGTGATTGAAAGCTGTAATGAGGCAGGCGATATAGGAATTGTACAACCTGCAAACTTTAATTGTCCCGGACAAATTGTAATAGCAGGAGAAGTAAAGGCTGTTGAAAAGGCTTGTGAGATTGCCAAAACCAAAGGAGCGAAAAGAGCAATGCTGCTTCCTGTAAGTGCACCATTCCATTGTGTGATGTTGAAGCCTGCAGGCGATAAATTAGCCGCAGAACTTGAAAACATTTCAATTAATGAAATGTCAATACCCGTTATATCCAATGTTACGGCTGAATATATAAAAAGTAAGGAAGACATTAAGGAATTGCTTGTTCGACAAGTAAGCAGTCCGGTAAGATGGGAAGATTCTATCAGAAAAATGATTGATGACGGTGTTGATACATTTATTGAAATAGGGCCCGGAAAAACATTAAGCGGATTTATTAAAAAAATTAATAAGGATGTAAAGACATTAAATGTTGAAGATATTCCGTCACTTGAAAATACATTAAAAGAAATGGGGGTTGGCTGATGAATTTAAAAGGTAAAACTGCTATAATCACAGGAGCAGGAAGAGGAATAGGCAAGGCAACAGCCCTTAAGCTTGCTGATCTTGGTGCCAATATTGTGATAAATGACATTCCGACTTCGCCGGATGCAGACAGAACCGTAGAAGAGATAAAATCAAAAGGCGGTAATGCCATTGCATGCAAAGGGGATGTGAGAAGTCTTGAGGAAGTAGAAAATGTCGTAAAACAAACATTAGAAGCATTTGGAAGAATAGATATATTGATTAATAATGCAGGTATTACCAGAGACGCTCTTATCATGAAAATGTCCGAGAAGGATTGGGATGATGTATTGGATATCAATTTAAAGGGAGCATTTAATTGCATAAAAGCTGTAACACGTGTTATGCTGAAACAGCGTTCGGGCAGTATTGTAAATGTTTCTTCGGTTGTAGGTGTAATGGGTAATCCCGGTCAGGCAAATTATTCTGCATCAAAAGCCGGTCTTATAGGCTTGACAAAGTCAACAGCCAAAGAGCTTGCTGCGAGAAATATTACCTGCAATGCTGTCGCTCCGGGCTTTATACAATCGGATATGACAGATAAGCTGTCTGACAATGTAAAGGAAGAATACCTGAAGAACATTCCACTGAAGAGGTTTGGGACAGCCGATGACGTGGCCAACGTTATTGCATTTTTAGTTAGTGATGAAGCGAAATATATAACAGGTCAAGTTTTGCATATTGACGGTGGACTAGTTATGTAATATTATCATAATGTAGTAATTAATTCTTTCATAAGATAATTCTTACTGCATTCCTGGAAGGAGGTGAATACTATGATATTTGAAAAGGTTAGAGAAATAGTTGTTGACCAATTAGGTGTTGAAGAAGATGATGTGACGATGGAAGCTTCCTTCATTGACGATTTAGGTGCAGATTCTCTCGATATTGTTGAACTTATAATGGCTCTTGAGGAAGAATTTGACTTGGAAATACCGGATGAAGAAGCGGAAAGAATTGTAACTGTTGGTGATGTTGTAGAGTATATAAAAGCCAATACCTGATAAAAAGTCCCGCCAGACGGGACTTTTTTAAACTTAAACTATTAATAATGCATTTGAATTTTTTAGCAAACAATTGCTTTATATAGATATTAACTAACTGATCATAAATTGAGCTGTGGAGGGTAATATTATGGGGAGAAGAGTTGTTATTACAGGAATAGGTGCAGTTACACCTATCGGTAACAATAAAGAGGAATTCTGGAAATCAATCAAGGCCGGAATATGTGGTATTGATTATGTAACAAAATTTGATGCAAGCAATTATGCATGTAAAATGGCTGCTGAAGTTAAAGATTTTGATGCAACACAATATATTGATAAAAAAGAAGCAAAAAGGATGGACAGATTCACCCACTTTGCAGTAGCAGCTACCAAAATGGCTATAGAAGATGCAAATTTGAATACGGATGAAATCAACCAGGAAAGATTTGGGGTAATACTTGGCTCGGGCATTGGTGGAATTGAGACATTGGAGGAACAGCATAAAGTCTTGATTGAAAAAGGACCGGGAAGAGTCAGTCCGTTTTTCATACCAATGATGATCTCCAATATGGCAGCGGGGCAGATAGCAATTATGGTAGGAGCGAAAGGTGCTAATGAAACAATTGTCTCTGCCTGTGCTTCCGGTACGAATGCAGTAGGAGATGCATTCTGGGCGATACGAAATGGTAAACTGGACGTAGTAATAACAGGTGGTGCAGAAGCACCGATTACTCCTCTTTCCTTTGCAGGTTTTTGTTCCATGAAAGCCATGTCTACCAGAAATGAAAATCCCAAGTGTGCATGCAGTCCTTTTGATGCGGAGAGAGATGGATTCATTATGGGGGAAGGCGCAGGAATTATGATTCTGGAAGATTTGGAACATGCACAAAAAAGGGGAGCCAATATTATAGCAGAAATAGTGGGATATGGCAGCTGCAATGATGCATATCATATAACCGCACCTGCACCGAACGGTGAAGGCGGAGCGAGAGCAATGAAGCTTGCAATAGAAGATGCAGAAATAACACCTGAGGATATTGATTATATTAATGCCCACGGTACTTCAACACCATATAATGATAAATTTGAAACAGCTGCTATTAAGACTGTATTTGGCGATCATGCGTATCGTATACCTGTAAGTTCAACCAAGTCAATGACAGGTCATCTTTTGGGTGCGGCAGGAGCCGTAGAAGCAATTATATGTGCATTGGCAATTCAGGATTCCTATATTCCAGCAACCATGAATTTTAAAAATCCCGATGCAGAATGTGATCTTGATTATGTATTTAATAAAGGACGCAGCGGCAATATTAAATATGCTTTATCAAATTCATTGGGCTTTGGCGGACATAATGCAACCATCATATTGAAAAAATATGAATAGAAAACCTATGGTACGGAACGGTCAGGAATGTTCCTGTATAATGCCGGAATTCCAATTCATACAGGAAAAAGGTCTTGACCATTCCGTAAAATGGTTTTATAGTATATATCAGTAATTATTGGCGAGTAGTTAATCTTGACTATTGGCCAATGGCTGCTGAGTGACATGAGAGGAGAATACATTATGAAAAAAAAGCAGGAGCTTATAAGTAAGCTGAAGGCATTTCAGGATATCCTAAAGTATACATTTAATGATATTGAGCTGCTTAAAACTGCATGCACCCATAGTTCATATGCACATGAAAATAAAGAGTCAAGTATTGTAAGCAATGAGCGACTTGAATTTTTAGGCGATTCCGTATTGAGCTTAATTGTCAGCGAATATATATTTAAAAACTATCCGAAACTTCCGGAGGGTGAGCTTACCAAAATAAGAGCCAGTGTTGTCTGTGAAGCTTCTCTTGCTCAATGTACAAAAAGAATCGGAGTAGGGAAATATCTTTTATTAGGCAAGGGCGAGGAACTAACAGGTGGACGAGAAAGAATTTCAATATTGTCGGATGCGTTTGAAGCCATATTAGCGGCAATTTATTTGGATGGCGGTATGGATGAAGCAAGGAGATGGGTATTGGAGCAATTGGAGGATACAATAAAGGCAGCAGTTGCCGGAAATATTTTTAAGGATTATAAAACCGAACTGCAGGAGCTTATTCAAAAAAACGGTGAGGAAAAAATTAAATATGAAATTATTGATGTGAGCGGTCCCGATCATAATAAAAATTTCTATGTGAAAGTGATGCACAATGGCAGAACCATTGGAAAAGGCAGCGGAAGAAGCAAAAAAGAAGCCGAACAGAATGCGGCAAGATGTGCCCTTGAATCCATAAACGGTTTAAATAATTAAAAAAATTAAGTAAATATACAAAGGTTGTTAAAAAGTTGAAAAAAACTATGTAAAATTATGCAAAAAAGAAGGATTTTGAAAAAAAATATAGAATTATATAAATAGCCAAGGTTTGATAATAATAATTATTTGTAAGAGGGGGTCAAAAGATGGAGATACTTAAAGTATCTGGCAATTCTCAACCTAAGGCCGTCGCCGGTGCACTAGCGGCAGTTCTTCGTGATAATAATACTGCTGAAATTCAGGCAGTAGGTGCCGGTGCAATTAATCAAGCTGTAAAAGCGATTGCAATTACCCGCGGGTTTGTTGCACCCAATGGTATAGATTTAGTTGCAATTCCAGCGTTTGCAGAGATAGACATTGATGGCGAAAGTAGAACGGCAATAAAATTTATCGTTGAATCCAGATAATTGCAACGAGAATGAAATGGAAATGCTGCCTGCCCAGGCATAACGGCAGGCAGCATTTCCATTTGTTTTTGTCGTCAAATCCATTGTTTTGCTTGCTATTTCAGAATTTTATGTTAAAATTAAAATAGTCTATTTTGGCCTGTTGAATGAGGTGTTGTATGTGTATCTAAAAAATCTTGAAATACATGGCTTTAAGTCCTTTGCAGATAAAATTACCATTGAGTTCGGAGAAGGCATTACATCGATTGTAGGACCTAACGGTAGTGGAAAAAGCAATATATCGGATGCAGTTCGTTGGGTTATGGGTGAACAAAGTGCAAAGAGTCTGCGTGGAAATAAAATGGAGGATGTGATTTTTGCCGGAACGCAGACAAGAAAACCGTTGGGGTTTGCAGAAGTTTCGTTGACAATTGATAATTCCGATAAAATTTTACCTATAGAATATAATGAGGTAACAGTAACAAGACGAGTATACCGCTCAGGAGAAAGTGAATACTATATCAATAAATCTTTATGTCGTTTGAAGGATGTACATGAATTATTTATGGATACCGGATTGGGCAAGGAAGGATATTCCATTATCGGACAAGGTCGAATAGATGAAATCCTCAGTATAAGATCAGAAGATCGAAGACATATTTTTGAGGAGGCTGCCGGTATTACCAAGTATCGGTACAGAAAAGAGGAGTCCAGCAAAAAGCTGGAATTAACTCAGGAAAACTTAACAAGATTAAAGGATATTATCAGTGAGTTGGAGCTTCAAATCGGACCATTGAAGCAGCAATCCGAAAAAGCCAGAAAGTATCTGGACCTTCGTGAAAGTTTAAAGATTCTTGAAATAAATGTGTTGCTGGATAGTGTGGAAAAGCTTAAAAGAGCTTTGAATACAATAGAAGAGCAGTACAATATTATTATTCATCAGTTGGAGAATGACCAGAATGCTTTGGAAAACCTTGAGCATGATCTGGAAAAATATTATTCTCAGGTAAAGAGTTTTGATGACAATATCGATAAAGCTCGTACTTATTTATATGAAAATGAAACCAATGGTGAAAGAATCAGAAATGAGATTAATATACTTAAAAATAATATAAAATACAATCATGAAAATTTGGAAAAGCTTAATGAAGAAATAAAAGGAATCAATGAAAAAGTAATTATGGTAGAAGATGAAATAGGAAAAAAGCAGGCTGAAGTCCAGAAATTAAAGCAATCCTTTGAAGAACTGAAAAGCAGTATTGATAAATTGGAACTGCAAAATAAAGATATAATTAATGCAATACAGTCAGAAAATGAAAACATTGAACAGTTAAAAAGTGATATAATCGAAAAAATGAATGAGGTCTCTGAACTGAAAGAAAAGCAGAACAGCCTGAAAGTGCTTGAAAGCAGCTTTCGTTCAAGAAAGAACGTAATCGATAAGGAATTGGAAGCGAAAAACAGACAATTATCAGAACTGGACAATACAATTGAATTGCTTAGTAATGAATATATTGCCATGAAGCAAAGGCATCAACAAAGAAAAAAAGATTTAACAGATCTCTGTAACAAAAGAAAAGAGGTTCATGTTCACTATGAGGATTTGAACAGGGAAAGTAACCGTCTTGTTTCTTTGGAAAAAGAAAAAACTTCAAGAAGAATACTTCTGGAAGATATGGAAAAGGATTATGAGGGTTATAGCAAAAGTGTAAAGAACATATTATTGGAATGGAAAAAAGGACAGTTGAAGAGTTTAAAAATACATGGTCCTGTATCCCAATTAATCCAAGTACCAAAGGAATATATAATTGCCATTGAAGTTGCTTTGGGTTCGGCTATGCAAAATATCGTAGTGGATAATGAACAGGATGCCAAGTCAGCCATTGAGTTTTTAAAAAGAAATCATCTTGGCAGAGCAACCTTTTTGCCCATATCTTCAGTAAATGGCAAAGTAATGGAGGATTTGGACAATAAGATTAAAAGCTTTCCCGGGTATATGGGGGTTGCTTCTGAATTAATACAGTATGAAAGCCGCTATCGGGGTATTATGAATAACCTTCTGGGAAGAGTAGTGGTTGTTGATCATATGGATACAGGAATCAACATGGCCAGAAAATTTGGTTACAAGTTCAGGATAGTAACCCTGGAAGGAGAGGTGCTGAATCCGGGTGGTTCTTTGACCGGCGGCAGTATCAATAAGGTAAGCAGTTTTTTAAGCAGGGCAAATGAAATTGAAATGCTTAAACAGGATAGCATTCGTATTCAAAAAACCATTCAAGAAATCGATGAAAATATTGAAAAAGAATCCTGCCATCTGCAAAAAATTGAGGCTGATATTGCTGATTGTGAGCATTCGTTAAAGGAATGTGAAGAAACGCTTATAAAAATAGAATCTGACTTAAAGCATATAAGAGCGACGAGGGAGGATACAGTTTCCGTTCTGAAGGCATTAAAAAATGAGAATCTTCAGGTTGATGAACAGATTAAGGATACACTGAATGGAATAGACATGATTTCCGGCAATTTAAATGATTTGAACAGAAGTATAAAAGAGATGGAGCAGAAGGTATTAACCAGTCAGGAAAGCTATAAAAGCGTGCTCAATAGGAAAGAGAAGCTGTCTGAAGAATTGGTAGAAAAGAAAATGAAGCTGAACTCCATGATGAAAGATATGGACTTGCAGCTTGAAAGAATTGCAGGGTTTGAAAAAGAAAAGCAGGAATTATATAAAAGCAAGGCTCAAAAAGAAAATGAATGTATCTCATTAAAAGAAAAAAATGAAACCATGAATTCTCAAATCATGGAAATGAGCCGGAATATCCGTCTTATAGAGGAAAAAATCAATCAGTTAAAAAATGAGATTGAAGAAAATCTGAGGCTTAAGCGCACAGCAGAACAAAATATAAGTAATTGTCAAACAGCAATAAGACAGCAGTGGGAACGCATTTCTCTTGTTCAGCAGGAGCACAGGAATATAGAAAATAAAAAGACAAGAACTGAGCTTGAGCTGGAAGGTGCTGTTAATAAGCTTTGGGAAGATTATGGACTGACTTATACAACTGCACAGGAGTATAAGAAAGAGATTGGTAATATAAGTAAGGCTCAAAAGGAAATAAACAGTCTTAAGAATCAGATTAAAGAGCTTGGGAACATCAATATTGATGCCATTGAGGAATATAAGAATGTCAAGGAAAGGCATGATTTCCTTTTAATGCAGAAAAATGATCTGGAAGAAGCCAAAGCTTCTTTAACGAAAATTATTCAGGATATGACGGAACTAATGAAAAAGCAGTTTGCAGAGCAGTTTAAGGTAATCAATACATGTTTTAATGAAGTATTTGTAGAATTGTTCGGCGGTGGAAAGGCTGAATTAAAGCTGACTTCACCGGAAGATATTTTAGAGAGCGGTATAGAGATAGAAGTACAGCCGCCCGGAAAGCGGCTTCAAAATATTATGCTGCTGTCAGGTGGGGAAAAGGCTTTTACTGCAATTGCCTTATTATTTGCAATTTTGAAGGTCAGACCGACACCTTTTTGTATATTGGATGAAATTGAAGCAGCACTGGATGATGTCAATGTTTACAGATTTGCACAGTACCTTAAGAAATACAGCAAAAAGACTCAATTTATCATAGTAACTCACAGAAGAGGTACGATGGAAGTGGCAGATGTTTTATACGGTGTAACTATGCAGGAGCATGGCATATCGAAATTATTGTCATTAAAAATAGATGATATAGCAAGCTAATTAATAACTGGAGGTATATACAAATGGCAGAAGAAAAAAAGATGGGTTTTTTTGCCCGCTTAAAAGAGGGATTAAGTAAAACAAGAAATTCAATAACCGAAAAAGTCGACCAGGTTTTAAGTGTATTTAAAAAGGTTGATGAGGAGTTGTTTGAAGAGCTGGAAGAGGTTTTAATATCAGCAGATGTGGGAGTTAATACTTCTCTGGAAATTATCCAGAGATTAAGAAACCTTGTAAAGGAAAAGAAAATAACCGAGAGTTCAGAAGTCAAAACGCTGCTGAAACAAATTATCAGTGATATGCTTGAAACAGAAAACAATGAACTGAATTTGAAAGGCAATCCCGCAGTTATTATGGTGATAGGAGTAAACGGGGTTGGCAAAACAACGACTATAGGCAAAATAGCATATATGTTAAAGCAATCAGGAAGAAAGGTTTTATTGGCTGCAGGAGATACATTCAGAGCAGCTGCTATTGACCAGCTTCAAATATGGGCTGACAGGGCTAAGGTGGATATTATTAAGCACCAGGAAGGAGCCGATCCTGCCGCTGTTATTTATGACGCAATTCAGGCTGCTAAAGCCAGAAAAATGGATGTCATTATTTGTGATACGGCAGGAAGATTGCATAATAAGAAAAATTTAATGGAGGAATTGAAGAAGGTATACCGGGTAATCGACAGGGAAATTCCTGATTCCAGCAAAGAGGTGCTTCTTGTTCTTGATGCTACCACAGGGCAAAATGCTGTAAGCCAGGCTAAGCTGTTCAGCGAAGCAGCAGAGATTTCCGGTATTGTATTGACAAAGCTTGATGGAACGGCAAAAGGCGGTATTGTTATAGCGATAAAGGCAGAGCAAAATATTCCTGTAAAACTCATTGGGGTAGGGGAAGGAATCGATGATTTGCAGGTATTTAATGCAAAGCAGTTTGCCGATGCATTGTTTGGTGAAGAAGCATAAATAGTAAAACGATAGCTATGCAATGATGTTCGATTAGCTGTATTTCATTCAAAAAAGGTCTTGACATTTTCCGTTTTATCCTTTACAATTCTACTGTAAAGGCGTTAACCTTTACAGTAGAATTTTTGTGTGCGTGATAATATGGATAAAAACATCGAAATTAGTCTGTTATATGATTTTTATAAGGAACTGTTAACCGAGAAACAGGCTGATGCAATTGATTTATATTACAATCAGGATTTTTCACTAAGCGAAATTAGTGAACATCTTCATATTACAAGGCAGGGCGTCAGGGATAGTATTAAAAGAGGGGAAAAGCTGCTTTTTGACATGGAAGAGAAGCTTGGCCTTGTGAATAGATTTTTATCCATTCAAAACAAAATTGAAACCGTCAAAGATTTGGTTGCTGATATAGAGGAATTGAATAGGAAAAAAATATTTTCAAATGAGTTGAATGACAGGATCAGTAAGCTTAAAACGGTAGTAAATGATATTGGAGAGAAAGCGTAGATTGGAGATGTGTATATGGCTTTTGAAAGCTTAGCGAATAAGCTTCAGGATACTTTTAAAAAGCTGAGAGGAAAAGGTAAGTTAACCGAGAAAGATGTAAAGGAAGCCATGAGAGAGGTTAAGCTTGCATTACTTGAAGCGGATGTCAATTTTAAAGTAGTGAAAGACTTCATAAATACGGTATCGGAAAGGACTGTGGGCGATGAGGTTCTTGAAAGCCTTACTCCGGGCCAGCATGTAGTTAAGATTGTTAATGATGAATTGACTCGTTTAATGGGCGGCACCCAAAGTAAGCTCATGTTCTCGCCGAAACCACCTTCAATATATATGTTGGTAGGTCTTCAGGGTGCAGGTAAGACAACCACTTGCGGAAAGCTGGGAAAGCTGTTAAAAAAACAAGGAAAACGTCCGCTGCTAGTTGCTTGTGATGTTTACAGACCTGCGGCTATAAAGCAGCTTCAGGTAGTAGCAGGGCAGTTGGATCTTCCGGTGTTCACCATGGGTGACAAAAACAATCCGGTAGATATAGCAAAGGCAGCTGTCCAACATGCCGTGACAAATGCCAATGATGTAATTATTATTGATACGGCAGGCAGACTTCACATTAATGAGGAATTAATGGACGAACTTAAAAATATAAAAGAAGCTGTCAATCCTACGGAAATCTTGCTGGTTGTCGATTCCATGACGGGGCAGGATGCGGTTAATGTGGCTGAAAGCTTCAATGAGAAGCTGGGTATAGACGGTGTTATTCTTACAAAGCTTGATGGGGATACCAGAGGCGGTGCTGCTTTATCCGTAAGGACCGTCACAGGAAAGCCTATTAAATTTGCAGCGATGGGCGAAAAAATGGATGACCTTGAACCGTTCTATCCTGATCGAATGGCTTCAAGAATCCTTGGGATGGGTGATGTTCTCAGTCTGATTGAAAAAGCACAGAGTGCTTTTGATGAAAAGAAGGCTTTGGAATTAGAAAGAAAGCTTCGTAAGCAGCAATTTACATTTAATGATTTTTTGGAACAGCTGGAGCAAATGAAAAATATGGGACCTTTAAGCCAGATCGTAAATATGATTCCGGGAATGAACAGTAAAATGCTTAAGGATGTAGATGTAGACGATAAGCAGTTGGCTCACGTTGAAGCAATTATTAAATCCATGACCAAGAAAGAACGTGAAAATCCGGAAATAATTAATTCCAGCCGGAAAAGAAGAATTGCTAACGGAAGCGGTACAAAAATTCAGGATGTCAATAATCTGTTAAAGCAATTTGAAATGATGCAGAAAATGATGAAGCAATTTAGTGATCCAAAGAAGCTGAAAAGGGGAAAAATAAGATTCCCGTTTAGATAAATGAAGCAAGGCGTGTTACTTGAAAAGGAGGTGAGAATAATGGCTGTAAAAATCAGATTAAGAAGAATGGGAGCTAAGAAGAACCCTTTCTACAGAGTTGTAGTAGCTGATTCAAGATATCCAAGAGATGGAAGGTTTATTGAAGAAATCGGTACTTATAATCCTTTAACTGATCCTGCGGATGTAAAGATTGATGAGGAAAAAGCAATATCATGGTTAAAAAATGGTGCTCAGCCTACTGATACTGTAAGATTACTTTTAAAAAACACTGGAATAATGGATAAATTTGAACAAGCAAAAAAGAATGGCTAACCTTTGGAGGTGTATTTAGTTGAAAGAATTACTTGAGACTATAGCAAAGTCATTGGTAGACAGGCCCGATGATGTATCAGTTAATGAAGTAGAAGGTGAACAATCCATTATTCTTGAGCTTCGTGTAGCTCAGGAAGATATGGGAAAGGTAATCGGCAAGCAGGGAAGAATAGCAAAAGCGATAAGGACAGTCATAAAAGCTGCTGCCACAAAAGATAATAAGCGTGTTATTGTTGAAATTCTTCAATAATAAATAGCAGTATCAATTAATATAGGAGTGGGAAATAAGAATGAATGATTCGAATTCTTTTTCGCTCCTATTTTTGTATAATAAAAAGCAAAAGGAATGTGAAGCATATGATATGTAGTCAGCTGGAAGTAGGGAAAATTATAAACACTCACGGAGTTAAAGGTGAAGTAAAAGTAGTGCCTTGGACAAATACTCCAGAACAATTTGAGAATTTTGATTGGGTATATATAAAAAAAGACAGTCATCTTAAAAAAGTACATATTGAAGACATCAAGTATCAAAAGAATAATATCATTTTAAGATTCAAACAGATTCATTCATTGGATGAAGCAGAACTATACAAAAATTCCATTCTTGTTGTCGACAGAGAGGTTATGGGAGAGCCTCCCGAAGGCGAGTATTATATTTGTGATTTGTTGGGTATGCAAGTTAAAAATGAACAGGGAGAAATTCTCGGCAACCTTGAGGATGTTATCAGTACCGGCAGTAATGACGTATATGTAGTAAAGAATAATTTAAATAAAGAAATTCTTGTTCCTGCATTAAAAGATGTTATTCTTGATGTTGATCTGGGTAACAATATAATGGTTGTGAAACTGCCTGAAGGGTTGATAGAATGAGCCAAAATCCACATATAAGATTTGATGTTCTTACATTGTTCCCGGAAATGTTTGAGGCTGTTTTGGGACAAAGCATTATTGGAAGAGCCAGACAAAATCACATTGTAGAAATGAATTTTATTAATATTCGGGATTATTCGGTTGACAAGCATAAAAGAGTTGATGATTATCCGTACGGCGGTGGTTCCGGAATGGTGATGCAACCTATGCCCATATATAATGCTTATCGAAGTATTATTGACCAACTGGATTACAAGCCTCCGGTTATTTATCTGTCTCCTCAGGGACAAGTTTTCCAACAATCACTTGCACGAGAACTGTCCGAACAAAAGCATTTGATATTGTTGTGTGGACACTATGAAGGTATAGACGAAAGAATTATAGAGGATATAGTTGATATGGAAATATCAATCGGAGATTTTGTACTTACCGGCGGCGAACTGCCTGCTATGTGTATAATTGATGCGATTTGCCGGTTGGTTCCGGGCGTTTTAGGTCAGGAAGAGTCGTTTATGGATGAATCTCACTATAATGGCTTGCTTGAATATCCCCAGTATACGCGGCCGCCTGTTTTTAACCAAAGGAAGGTACCGGATGTCCTTTTATCAGGCCACCATGCCAATATCCAAAAATGGCGCAGAGAACAATCATTAATAAGAACATTAAAAAAACGTCCTGATTTAATTGAAAAGGCTGAATTAAGCAGTCAGGATAGAGAATTTATAGAAAAATTCAAAAATAATATTTAGGGGGTGGACTTTCTATATGTTTGAATGGAGAGATGAATATAAATGCAATATTGCAGAAATAGATAAGCAGCATCGCAAATTATTTGAAATTGGCAGTGAGCTTTACGACCTTTTGTCATTGAGAGATGATTTTGATCATTATGATGATATTGTAAGAATAATCAACGAATTAATTGATTATACGGAATCGCATTTTAGCTACGAGGAAGAATTAATGAGCCAATATGGATACAAAGGACTTGAAGACCATAGAAAAGAACATCAGGCATTTGTTGACCACATTAAACAGATTGACTATGATGAAATAGACCGGGAACAGACTCAGATGGCAATGGATATGATTTTATTTATTGCTAACTGGATAGAAAGTCATATTCTCAAAATGGATGCCGCATATAAGGATTTTTTGCATGAAAATGGCGTATATTAAACAACATCAGAAAATATAATGGATAATGTACAAGCATGCCAGCAGGATTGGCTGATGAATCAGGTATATTGTAAGTGAATGGTGGCTGATATAGGATATAAATGGACAATGATATGCTAAGGAAAAAATGCTTTTTCTTTCAGCATATATTTTTTTGCCAATAATGGTGCCATATAAAAAAACACCAAACCAGGGACATACGGGATAGAAGTCCAAGGAGGAAAATTTTTTGTTAATGAGGCCAAAAGGGAAAAGAAAGGATAAACCAGTTTCCATACGGGAGAAAACATTTCCTGTAATAATAAATATGGTTCCTGCCGTAAAGTAATATTTTAAATTTGCATGTTTTATGTATTGATTTAATATATGATAAAAAATCATACTAATTCCCAATAGATGAAGTATGCCGAATTTGATGTAATATTTAGGATTATAAATATAGGTAATGAAGGTTAAAACCATCCCCCAACAAAAAATTCGCAGTCCGCGCTTTAAATTGTTTCTACTGAATGTACTTGCTTATTCCTGAGATCAATATAAAAAGGATGGCAGATAATTTGCCTACATAATACCAGAAGCCTGATAAATAATTGATATTATAGTGAAAGAAATCTTTTAAATCCACGACAAGGTGGAAGATGATCATTAAAACAATAGCACAGGCCCTTAACAAATCGATTTCCCAAATCCTTTTTTCTGTTCCCATTATACAATCCTCACAGTTATAATAATAAATATATTATATCACATAATAAATAGTATCCAATCAAACATGAGAAAATACTTCTGAGGTGATTCTATATGAAAATAAAACTATTTGATACGGAATACGCCGGAAATTATACTGATATGGTAGAGCAAATAAAAAAAGACCATTTGGCAGGCAAGCATGTATCTGCTATGGAATATGCAGATGATTTCGGATATCTTATGCTTCGCTTTTTTGATAAGGATATTGGTACTGACACAAACAATTTTGAAGAAAAATGTGAAGAATTAATAAAGGGATTATTAACAACAGGTATAGCAAAAAGAGTCGAATAATGGTAATATAATATCATGGGGATAAAGGATATTTAATATTTATTGTATTTTGTGAGGGAAACAATGAAGAAGAGCATATTCATCTTATTTATTTTCATTCTTGCATTTATATTATTAACGGGTATGGCGGAAGGATTAAACCTTAATTCAGTGATATTCTTTTTTGTAAATGATGATTTGATTCAATTTCCGACTGTTCAGCCGGAAGAAATTGACGGAGTTTTTTATGTTCCCATAAAAAATTTTGCAGAATCTTTGGGTGCGCAGGTTACATGGGTGTCCGGCAGTGAAAGTGTTATAATCCGTAAAGGGGACAAGCAAATAATAATGAAAGTAAGAGATAATACTGTAATTACCGAATCGGGTGCAATACTGCCTTTTGCAATGTATATGAAAGATGGCAGTACGTTGATGTGTAATTATATTTTTCCTTCAGAGCACCTTGGATATGTTATTTCGCACATACCTGGAGCAACCATTGCACGTATTAAAGATTCATCTGCAAGGTTAACGGATGCCCAGATTTATGAAAAATTTTTATTGGAGGTAAAAAAGCAGGAAGAAATAGAAAAACAAAAACAGCCCAAAAAGACTGTTTATCTTACTTTCGATGATGGGCCGAATGAGTATACAGGTAAAATACTTGATATTCTGAAGAAGTATGATTCAAAGGCTACATTTTTCATGTTAAATCAGAATATGAAAGCATATCCTGATATCGTAAAGAGAATCGTTGCAGAAGGTCATGGTGCCGGACTGCATGGTGTATCTCATGATGTGAAGAAAGTATATGCTTCAAGAGAATCCGTTTTATATGAAATGAATACTGCCAATGACACTTTAGAAAGCATAACAGGCGAGAGGACGCTTCTGGTAAGGGCTCCTTATGGAAGCAGGCCTTATATGAGCAACGAACAGTATAAGGCTTTAAAATCATGGGGATATAAATTATGGGATTGGAATATAGACAGTAAAGACAGTCAAAACAGTTCCGTATCCCCAAAAGAAGTGATAAACCATACGATTTCCCAGATTCCGATATTATCACGACCTGTAGTGCTTTTTCATGACAAAAAGGCTACTCTTGATTATCTGCCTAAGATTCTGGAGTATTTAAAAAATCAGAATTACGATATAAAGGCTTTGGATTCAAGTATGAAGCCATATAATTATATTGATTACTAAGGCAAAATATTGATATACAATTAATGTTTTGTATAAAATGTATGCTGTTATATTTTTAAAGGAGTTTTGATATATGAGAAATAGCATTTCAGTTCGTCAAATAGTAATTTCAGGACTGTTTATTACTATGGGTCTTATTCTTCCGGTAATATTTCATTTTTTTGGACTTGGAAGTACTTTTTTGCCAATGCATATTCCTGTTCTGATTTCAGGATTTATATTGCCGGCTCATTATTCCGTATTAGTAGGTGCAATGACACCGCTTTTAAGTTCGGTTATTACAGGAATGCCGCCCATATTTCCGGTTATGCCGTATATGGTTTTTGAGCTGGCTGTGTATGCCGTTTCAGTAAGTTTTTTAAGTCAAAAGCTGCTGTTTAATTCTTATCTTACACTTATCTGTAGCATGATATCAGGAAGAATCGCTGCAGGAATCGCTGTATGGGTAATGACTGGATTATTTGAAGCAAAGCTTCCTGACCCATTCGTATTTTTTGTTTCTACCGTATCTTCAGGGATCCCTGGAATTGTTATTCAGCTTTTGATTATACCTCCAATAGTAATTGTTTTAAAGAAAACAAAGGTTATAAGGAAAGAGGTACTTGAAATTGAACAATAGAGAATATTTCAATTCCATCGCTGAAAAATGGGATAGTATTGCTAAACACGACATAAATAAAATTGAAAAAATTTTGCGCATGGTAAAACTTGAAGAAGGGTGTCGTGTACTTGATGTGGGTACAGGTACGGGAATTATGATTCCATTTCTGCATTCTTATATTGGAAATACAGGAGAAATTATTGCTGTTGATATAGCTGAAAATATGATAGAGGTTGCAAGAAAAAAGTATAATTTCAAAAATGTAAAGTTTATTGCAGAAGATGTTTTGAAAATCGATTTTTCTGAGAACTTTTTTGATTGTATTATGTGCTATTCAATGTTTCCTCATTTTGATAATAAAAAAGCCGCTGTTGAAAAGCTGGCAAAGTACTTAAAAAAGGACGGTAAATTTGTAATATGTCACTCACAAAGCCGAGAAAGCATTAATAATCTTCATAAGGGCCTGTCAGATCCTGTGCAAAATGACAGACTGCCTGATGCAAACCAAATTGCGAAATGTTTTGACGGTGCATTAATTAGGACAACTACAATAGTTGATAATGATGAAATGTATGTTTTAATTGGAACGAAGATGTAGAAGGATGGCAATCAATTATCATGCAATTATCATGTATAAAAACGGTATCCTTTGTTTTGGCACAATCTTACAGGTTTTGATTTCGTATGTCCTACTCTTTTGGGATAAGAAGCCATATTCCGAATGTACATAGTATCATAATTCATCTGATTTTTTATTCTTTATAGGATGTATCCGTAACCATATCTACATTACTGATATAGCATCTTGGACAGACCATGTATATACCTCCAACCAATCCATATTGACATGAAATATTTTAAAAGCCTGTCCTAAAGATGCTTTTTCATACATACTTATTAACAAAAATAAAAAAAGAAAAAAGGTTACAATCCATTAGGCTGTAACCTTTGGTGCCGAAGGTGGGACTCGAACCCACACGAGTGATTAGCTCACCGGATTTTGAGTCCGGCGCGTCTGCCAATTCCACCACTTCGGCATATTTTTTTGAGAACATTGATTATTATACAGGAATAATGAAAAAAAAGCAAGAGAAATTTTAATAAAATTTTTACCAAAGTGATGTGGTTTTAATATTACATTTTAGTTACAATCAACATTTTTGTAATAAATGTATGATATGATATTATGGCTTACATAAATTAACCGTATCATCCGGGGGGGTGAGGCAAGCAATGATTGATGAAAAGCAATTGATTCGGCAATGCAAAAACGGCGATATTCAAGCCTTTGAAAAGCTTATTGAAGGTTATCAAAAAAAGGTCTACAATATTGCATATAGGATGCTCGGCAATAGTGAAGATGCATTTGATGTATCCCAGGAAGTATTTATAAAGGTTTTTAAGGCGATTGTAAATTTTAAGGAGGAATCGTCATTTTCAACCTGGATTTACAGGATTGCTAAAAATGTATGCTTGGATGAACTTCGTAAGAAAAAGAAAGCACAGGTAGTTTCAATTCACTCAACCATACAAGCAGATGATTCAGAATTCAGTATTCAATTGGAAGACTTTCAAAAAGGACCGGAAGAGCTTCTTGAAATAAAGGAACTTAAAAATGAAGTGAATAAGGCCATTAACTGCCTCACTGATGAACATAAGCTTGTGATTCAATTGAGAGACATAAGTGGTTTTTCATATGAGGAGATAGCAGAAATTTTGCAATGCTCATTAGGAACAGTAAAATCAAGAATCAGCAGAGCACGAAATTCTTTGAAAAACATATTAATAAGTAAACAGGAACATTTTAAAAGCAATGGCGTCTAATGAATTGAAAGGAGGGATTTCTGATGTTGAAATGTGAACAAGTTACGGATATGATTTCTGCTTATATAGACAAAGAACTTACTGAAACAGAACGAATCGATTTTGAAGAACATATTTCCGGCTGTGAAAGCTGTAAAAACGAACTGTCCATTTTACAGTCCATCGTAAACAGCTGTTCACAAATAGAAGAGCTTGAACTGCCGGATAATTTCAATGAAGAACTCCACAAAAAACTTATGCAGACAAAACAGGATCAGAAACATAATAGTCCTCCTTGGTATTTAAACTGGCGGATGTACTCTGGAATTGCTGCCGGTTTAATTGTTATTGTCGTGCTAAAAACCCAGGTTTTTGATTATATGATGAAGTCTGAAAAGGCTTATGTCAGCGATACACAGCTCAATACCGCAGCAGATATGAAGCCATTTAATCAAGAAAATGTTCAAGATCAAACAAAGGCTGAAGATACTCTCGGTGAAAAAAATGTTTTAAATGACAGCAGTAATTTTTCTGTAATGCCGAGAGCCGAAGAAACAGAAAACAAAATACCGACCCGGAAGCAAACATCGGAAAATAGTAAAAAACAGAAAACAGAAGAAAAAATTCAGTACCATCCATACAGTGAAGCCGGTGCTGACAGGGATAATGAGGCTAATACTGTTATCGTTGAAGAAAGAAATATTACAGAGGAGATGAACTCTAAGGAACTTAATAATCATCTTGTAATGTATTCTAAGGAAGTTGAATCAACAGAATCTAAGTCAGTCGATGAACCTTCGGAAAAACGGTTCATGCTAAAGAAATCCTCTGATTCATTGATATCAGGTACAGAAGAGTACAGTGGAACACAGGAAGAAAGTGAAACCGATGCAGCAGCGCCTAAAGCAGCCATATCGGTTGCAAGAAGCTTAATGTCTGAAGAAAGGCCTGAATTGGTGCATGTATCTACGATAATAATATCGGAAAATGATATGGAGCATTTGCTTAACAAGCTAAAGGAGTCTGTTCCGGACTATGATAAGAAAGCGGAAGATGTGAATAATCAGATTCAATTGAAGCTTGATAAAGAGGAATACTTAAAAACGATGGATATGATTTCTGCTTTGCAATTGGATATGCAAATCGATGCAGATATTCTTGACAAAGGAAATGAATACGATGAACTAACAATTCGCAAGAATACGATACAGGAACAAATTGATATACTGAGACAAAAAGAAGAATCTTTACAAAATGAAAATGAAATACAAAATATAATCAGTGAGATTGAAAAACTGGAAAGCGAATTAGCAGCAATTGATAAAAAGCTTTCCGGGTTGATAGAAGAATCAAAAAGCAATATCATCATTATTAAGAAAAGAACACAGTTATCGCAATAATTACATGGCAAACTACTGGATGTGATAGAACATGGTTGAAATATCGGTAAAAGGACTCCATAAATACTATGGAGCGAATCATATATTAAAGGGATTGTCTTTTGAAATATACAAAGGAGAAAATGTTGGGCTTTTAGGCAAAAACGGTGCAGGCAAGACAACACTTTTTAAAATTCTGGCAGGTATTGAGAATTATGAAGAAGGAAGTGTTAATATAGCCGCTGATTCAATTGTCGGCGTATTGGATCAGATACCGGAATACCCTGCAAGCTACACGGTTACGGATGTATTAAAAACAGCATTTGATCGGATCTTTCAGCTCAAAGCCGAAATGAGAGAATTGGAAAAGAAGCTGGAATTGAATCCGGATCCCGCAGATGTAAAACGTTACGGTGCTATACAAACCGAATTTGAAGCTTCAGGAGGTTATACCATCGACAGCAGCATTGCAAAGGTTTGTAATGGTTTAGGCATTAGTGAAGATATGCAAAAGAAGCCTTTTTCACTGTTAAGCGGTGGCGAAAAGACAAGAGTAAATCTTGCAAGAATTATTCTTCAGAACACGGATATTCTCCTGCTTGATGAGCCCACAAACCATCTGGATATTCATTCGGTTGAATGGCTGGAAGAATATATTGGACAATATAAGGGTACTGTTGTAGTTATTTCTCACGACAGATATTTTTTGGACAAAGTAATAAACAGGGCAATTGAGATTGAAGATGGGAAAGCTGATTTTTATGACGGCAATTACAGTTATTATATTCAGGAAAAGGAACGAAGATATGAGCAGAAGCTTGCACAGTATGAACAGGAACAGAAAAAGATAAAGCAGCTTGAAGAAGCTGCCAGGAGAATGCATGAATGGGCAAAAAGCGCCGATAACCCCGGTCTTCATAAAAGGGCATTTGCCATTGAAAAGAGAATTGAAAAGATGGAGAAAATCGAAAAGCCCAGGAAAGAGAAGCAAATAAGTGTGGCTTTTCAAGGGAAAGGCTTTGCAGGAAATGATGTAATTGTCATTAAGAATTTGAGCAAGTCATACGGAGAGGAATGGATATTAAGTAATGTTAATCTAAATGTCAAAAAAGATGACAGAATTGCATTGATAGGAGATAATGGCTGCGGAAAGACTACATTATTGAAAATAATAACCGGTGAAGTGGAGGCGGATACAGGAATCGTAAAAATAGGGAATAGCGTTAAATATGCATTTTTGCCTCAGATTGTGACTTTTAGTTATCCTGAATACTCTGTTCTGGATACGATGAAACATGAAATGGAAATGAGCGAGGAAATGGCAAGAAACAGGCTTGCTGCTTTTCATTTTAGGGGAGAAGAAGTATTCAAGCAGGTTGGTTCTCTTTCCGGCGGGGAAAAAAGTAGATTGAGGCTCTGTATTTTAATGCAGAATGATATCAATTTGCTTATTCTTGATGAACCCACAAACCATCTGGATATTGCCTCCAGGGAATGGATTGAAGAAGCGGTTGCAGGCTTTGAAGGCACAATTTTATTTGTTTCTCACGACAGGTATTTTATAAACAAATTTGCCAATCGAATATGGGAGCTTAAAGACGGCAGTATAACCGATTATTACGGAGATTATGCAAGCTATTCGAAATGGAAAACAAAGAATGACGAGGTATCCAAAGTACCTGCTTCAAAGAAAAAGGATAACAGCCTGAATGAGTATTATAAAAAGAAGAAAGAAAAGGAAGCATTAAAGAAAGAGAAGGAATATGAAAAAAGAATTATGCAGCTTGAAGAAAGAGTAAATGCTATAGAAAATGAGATGGAGCAAGCTTCCAGCGATTATGAACGGTTAAATTCCCTGTTTGCAGAAAAAGAAGAATTGCTTCGTGAAATAGACCGGTTGTACGAAGAATGGGAAAGTTGTGTATTATAATCAGCTTATACGTTCGAGGAAAACAAAAAACGATTGCATAGCAATCGTTTTTTGTTTTCCGGGGGGGTATTTAACTATTTGGAACAGCCATATGAGCCATATCCAAAGCCATTGTAAAACAGAATTAAAAATACCAGAATGAAGAATAGTATTTCGCTGTTGTTACCAAAAAAACCGTTTGCCATATTATAAACCTCCATTAAATTTCTTTTATTGAAGTTCCTAATTTATCTTATGCAGAAGGAGTGAAGTGTGTTACATAATATCTTACTTTCTGTGTATTACTTTATTGGTAATAACAAGAACAAAGCATAAAAAGGTTATAAAGAGCAATACGTTCCCTATAAAAATCAGTGAAAGACAAAATGAGCTGAGGATATCCGGACGGAATCCTTTGGTAAAAGGTTCCATAATGTTACGGAATACATCTGTATTTATAGGAGCAAGTCTTAATAACAGGAAGGAATAAAGCGCCGAAAAAATGCTTTGCATTGCTTTCCCAAGCAAATACGGCGCCATATGCATATCCGTATCCTTTATTATAGCGATGACCTGACAGTGAACCGATATTCCTGCCCAGCCAAGAATAAGGCTTGCAGCAATAATTCTGTGGATTAATGAAACAGAAGTACATTCACCGGCAAGCCGAATGCCTGTTGTTATTTCAAAGAAGCCGGCTGCAATTGAAGGAACCAGTTCTCTTGGCATACCAAGGGGAATCAGAAAAAAACCCAAAACTTTTGAAACTAATGATAAAATTTTAAGGGAATCAAGAATTTTTATTAATACGGCAAAAAATATAATAAATCCGCATATTATAAGCAAGGAATTTACTGCATTGGCAATTGCGTCTCCAAAAATCTCACCGAAGCTTTTTTGATTTTCCCCAATATTCCTTTTTAAATAGTCACCAATAAATTTGGATAACTTGTTGGTTTTGTATTGGTTTTTGCCTGGAATGCTATTTTTTTCGGAATATTTATAAAAACGAAAGCACAAACCAACAGAGATGGCAGCCATAAAATGAGCGAGATACAGAATAAAGCCAACGGAAGAGTTCTTAAATATGCCTACTGCTACAGCACCTAATATAAAAAGCGGTCCTGAATTATTGCAGAATGTTAAAAGTCGCTCTCCTTCGACAACAGTGCATAATCCTTTTTTTCTAAGTTCCGCCGTTGTTTTGGCCCCAACAGGATATCCGCTGACAATTCCCATGGCAAAAGGAAAAGACCCACAGCCCGGCAGGTTAAAAAGCGGTCTCATAATTGGTTCCAGAACAGCACCAAAAATATAAACAATTCCCATATTAATAAGAAGATAGGTGACGACAAAAAATGGGAAAAGCGATGGAAATATAATGTTTATGCACATATTGATACCGTTTAAAGCTGCCTCAAAGCTTTGTCTGGGGTTAAATGCGATAGAGGCTATGAACACCATTACGAAAAGGACGCTTATGAGAGACTTCGTATATAATTTAATTAAAAATAGCTTTTTATTAAACCTTTTAAAAATAAACCAAAGAATAAAAATGCAAGCAGTTGAAAGAATTTTATGTATCATCCGGCAAGACCCTTTCCTAAATATTTTATCATTTATATATATTAAGGAGTGTTCCTATATATGTAGTAAAAGATGCAAATCAATTTGTCAAAACAGTGTAACAAACGGAAAGCTTTTGCCATATGATAAATATGTCTGATAGTATTACATATTTTTATAAGAGGAGGTCAAAGAAAATGCCGGATGAACTTAACAATCCTGCTGAAAAGATTCAACAAATGCTGGGTGATGAAAAAATGGCTGAGGCCATTAAGATGATTGTGAATATGCTGGCTAACAGCAGTACAAATAATAAAGAAAACAATCAAAATACAAGTAAAACCGATGAATACCAAAAGCAGACCGTGCAACCTGTCGCTGTGCAGCCGTCGGTTCCTGTCAGCTCGCCGCCGCAAACCGCAAGTATCAACAGTCAGGCTGATGCAATGCTGAAGATACAGCAAGTATATACAAAGCTTACCAGCAACAATGATCCAACCATTAATTTGCTGTTGGCTTTAAAGCCTCATCTGAATTCAAAGAGGGCACCGATGATTGATAATGCAATTCAGGTTGTAAGAATATCAAAATTGCCATCAATTATAAAAGAAATAAGATAAAAGGGGAGATGCTATTATGAGGCCGTTTGGTCCTATAAACAGCGGATATGAGCAATATTATTATCCGTATGGTTTAAACAAGGAGCAAGAAGAAGATAAAGAAATCGATAACAGTCAGATGGAAGAAAGCAATAATATGGGAAAAAACGCAACCATATCTCAGATGGAACAGGTGTCGTTTATAACCGATAAAGACAAGGAAAAATCAGAGACTAATAAACAGCGAAGGCCTGTACCATTTAATGGTTTTCAGACATGGGTTGTTGTGTTTGCAGTATTTTTATTCATTCTTCTCATTTATGATAATTGAATAATACCGAGGTGACCGGTTTGCAGAATCATCTTAAAGTCGGTCTTGCATTAGGTTCAGGTGCCTCAAGAGGAATGGCGCATATTGGTGTACTGGAGGTATTGGAGAATTACGGAATAAAAATTGACTACATAGCAGGGAGCAGTATAGGGGCTGTTATCGGAGCATTATACTGTGCCGGTGAAGACTTGAAGTATATTGCGAAGCTGGCTTCAAAAATTCCTACAAAAGCATTCATTGATTTTTCATTTACAAAGAATGGATTAATTGCCGGACATAGAATTAAAACCTTCTTAAATAACCTTTTAAAAAATCAAACATTTAAGCATTTAAAAATACCGCTGTCTATTGTGGCAACGGATTTAATAAGCTGTGAAAGATTTGTTTTTACAGAAGGATATCTTAGTGAGGCCATACGTGCAAGCATTTCAATACCGGGCGTTTTTGAACCGTATAGATACGGGAACAGGCTGCTGGTTGACGGAGGTGTTATTGATCGAGTTCCTGTTAATGTTGTAAGACAAATGGGAGCAGATATAGTAATCGCTTCAGATGTTGGATTTAATGGGGGAAGCTTTAAGATTAACAGCTTCTTTGATGTAATTATCCGGTCTTTGGGTATCATGGAAAAAGAAATCGTTAATACAAGAGTAATGCCATCCGATGTAGTAATAAAACCGCAGGTTGATGATATAAATCCTGCGTCTTTTGAACAGTCCGAGTTGTGTGTGCAAAGAGGAAAAGAAGCAGCGGAAAAAGTCATTTATAAAATATTGAGCCTGACCCGGCTGTCGAAAGCTTTATCTATATGACAACCGGGGAAGTTTTCAAGTCCAAATTTCCTGTGCGCATGGTGGACTCTGGATATCCAAGACTGTATAAATCGCTTGCCAAAAAATCAAGCTCCATCATCTGCTTGAGCAGGGGATTGCATGATTGATGATAAGCGGCTGGTTTTATGATTACAGGTAAAGTGCTTTTGGTGCGGCAATGCCTTAAAAGCTCTTTACCTTTATTATTCATACCAAGAACACGTATGTACTGAGGCCCTCCGTATTTTTGAAAGGTTGAAAACATGTCACTTGTTATTCCAAGCAATATATTAAACATAATTCTTTGAAGACGGGTAAGTGTATATCTCCTGGTTTTAATGCTGTCTATTATGGAAGAAACGGAACCACAATTATGAGCAGCTTTCAGTATTCTGTTTTCCAAGCCTTCGATGACATCCGGAAAAGATGATATTTGCTCCTTGCTGAGTTTTCGAAGCAGGCTTATAATTGCAGTGTCATACCGGTCGGAAAAAACGGGTGCCCTTCCAAGTTCTATTTCATTTAAAAGAATATCAAAAGAAGCTTTTGGTATATAGGCTTTCAATTTAAGTATGTCCGATGAATTTTCTAATAGATTTCGAATGGCCGTTGCACTGGCAATTTCGTCATGAAAGTCGGTAGAATGGTATTGAGCCTTGTAGCGCTGTATGGTTGCTGCCTTTATATTACTTTTTAACCTGTGCAGTGCCTTTAAATATTCGATTCCCAATATATTATTGGGAGAAGAAAGAATATTTTCTACTTCAGTTGCAAGGTGTCTTTTCTTCATATATTCCAGGACAGCCTTTTCACGTGCCTTCGCATAGCTGCAGCCATTATTCAAAAGCAGTTTAATATCATAGGTAAGCTCTGCAGGTTCGTTTATTAATATCTGAGCGATTTCATCAAGAAGGTCAATTTTACCATACTCGCTACCAAAACAAATATAGTCAACGATGCCTAAGCTGTCCAATAATTTTACGGCACCAAAGGCAAAATGTTCTGCGGATTGCAGTACATAACAAACCGGCAGCTCTATTACCAGATCGGCGCCGTTTAATAATGCCATTTTTGCTCTTGCCCATTTATTCAGAAGAGCAGGCGCGCCTCTTTGAACAAAGTTTCCGCTCATTACGCAAATGGTATAATCAGCATTTACAGCTTCTTTGGATTGTTCAATATGGTATTTGTGTCCATTATGGAAGGGATTGTATTCTGTAACTAATCCTAAGACCCTCATAAAATTCTCCTTATTTCATTTAAAATTTTGACTGCTTAGCTTTTCCAGCTATCATAATAATAACATTCCTTTATTAAGGACACAATATTAGTATTAATGAAGAGTATTGATTTATTTTGTCTTTTTTTGTGTGAAATTTCATTTAGGATATTGTATACAAAAGTTAAATAATATATAATGTAGTGTGGATTTATTCATTGTTTTAAAAATAACAAAATATTATTTTGTACTTTTAAAATAGTGGATAAATATTTTGTTAAAATGTATTATTATTGGGAGGAGTTATAGATATGAGTGATTTTTTGCAAAAAATGAAAGAAAGGGCTAAGCTTGACAAGAAGAAAATTGTTCTTGCCGAGGGAGCAGAGCCCAGAACTGTAAAAGCAGCTTCAATTATATTGGCTGAAGGAATCGCAGATATTGTTTTACTGGGAAATGAAGAAGAAATCAAAAAGGTTGCAGGTGATCTGGATATTTCGGGTGCCGAGATTATTGATCCCGAGAAATCCGATATGTTTGATAGTTTTGCAAATACTTTTTATGAAATGAGAAAAAATAAAGGAATGACCTTGGAAAAAGCTAGAGAAACCATGAAGAACACATTATATTTTGGTGTAATGATGGTAAAAGAAAATCTGGCAGACGGCATGGTTGCAGGAGCAGTTAATTCCACAGCAAATGTTCTGAGGCCTTCACTGCAAATTCTAAAAACAGCACCAGGAACCAAGCTTGTATCTGCTTTTTTTGTTATGGTTGTTCCTAACTGTGAGTATGGTGAAAATGGAATATTCATTTACTCGGATGCAGGTCTTAATGAAAACCCGGATGCCGATGCATTATCTGAAATTGCCATATCTTCTGCAAAATCATTTAAGGCATTGGTAGGTGCTGAACCTCGTGTGGCAATGCTTTCTTATTCAACTTACGGAAGTGCAAAAAGCGAATTGGTTGACAAGGTTCAGCTTGCTACAAAACTGGCTAAAGAAAAATGTCCTGAGCTGGCACTTGACGGTGAACTTCAGGCAGATGCGGCTATCGTTCCTGCTATAGGAAAATCAAAAGCGCCCGGAAGCAATATTGCCGGTACTGCCAATGTATTGATATTCCCGGACCTTAATGCAGGCAATATTGCTTATAAGCTTACCGAAAGACTTGCAAAGGCGGAAGCATATGGTCCGATTACTCAGGGAATCGCTAAACCTGTTAACGACCTGTCAAGAGGATGCAGTGCCGAAGATATTGTAGGTGTTGTTGCCATTACTTGTGTACAAGCTCAGAATACAAACAAATAGTATAGATAAAAGGATAAAGGGGAGATATCTGTGAAAATTCTTGTAATAAACGCCGGTAGTTCTTCATTAAAATATCAGTTAATTGATATGACCGGTAAAGAAGTACTTGCAAAAGGATTGTGTGAAAGAATCGGTATAGAAGGCTCACAGCTTAAGCATCAGCCAAAGGATAAAGAACCGGTAGTTATCGTAAAACCCATGAAAGATCATTCCGATGCCATTAAAATGGTTATTGAAGCATTGGTTGACGCCAATTACGGAGTTATTTCCGATATGAGTGAAATATCGGCTGTGGGTCATAGAGTTGTACATGGCGGCGAATATTTCAGTAAATCTGTTATTATAGATGAAAATGTAAAGAAAGCGATTGAAGATTGTATTGAGCTTGCACCGCTTCACAATGCTCCGAATTTAATCGGTATTCAAGCATGTGAACAAGCTATGCCCGGTGTTCCAATGGTGGCGGTTTTTGATACGGCTTTTCATCAGACCATGCCTGCAAAAGCGTTTTTATATGGAATCCCATATGAAATGTATGAGAAGCATAAAATCAGAAAATATGGATTTCACGGCACATCCCATAAATATGTAGCCGAAAGGGCAGCTGTTGTGTTAAACAGGCCTATAGAGGAGCTTAAACTGATAACCTTCCATCTTGGAAACGGCTCCAGTATTGCCGCAGTAAAATATGGTAAGTCGGTTGACACCAGTATGGGATTTACCCCTCTTGCCGGAGTTATAATGGGAACCAGGTCAGGTTTAATTGACCCTGCTATTATCAAATTCCTCATGAAAAAGGAACACATATCGGAAGATGATGTTGACGAAATATTAAACAAAAAGTCAGGTGTATTTGGAATTTCAGGAGTCAGCAGCGATTTCAGAGATATCGAAAAGGCAATGGACGAAGGCCACGAGAGAGCAAAGCTGGCATGGGACATGTTTGTTTACAATGTTAAAAGATATGTTGGTTTCTATGCAGCTGCAATGGGTGGTGTTGATGCAATAGTATTTACGGCAGGAATCGGAGAAAACAATCCGAGAATGAGGGCAGAGATTGTTGAAGGCCTGGATTTCATGGGTATTAAAATTGATCCGGAAAAAAATAATGTAAAAGGCAAGGAAGTAGATATTTCAGCTGCTGATGCAAAGGTAAAAACACTTGTTATTCCGACCAATGAAGAATTGATGATTGCATTGGATACAATGAAACTGATTATTGACAAATGATTGATAAGTTAGTATAATATCATTTGTTACTATTGAGGTGATCCTGTGATAATAGATGTATCTAATATTCTTAAGGCAGAGGGTTCCAGAATTGATATTAATGACACATTAGAACTGAAAAATATGGAGTTTAATGGTGATTATTATCAGTTTAATGGTCCGATCAAAGTTGTTGGAAGTATACTGAATATTGGAAATGTATTAAGGCTGAATGCGGATGTAAAAGCCGAAATCATTGTTCAGTGTTACCGATGCAACAAAGAAATGGTAGAGAGCATTTCATTTCCTTTAGAAGAAGCCCTCGTAAAAAATAACGCGGCAACCATTACGGATGAAGATGCGGTACGTTTTGATGGAAACAGAATTGATTTATCCGAGGTAATAGTAAGTAATATTATATTAAATATGTCTATGAAATACTTATGCTCGCAGGAATGCAAAGGATTATGTCCAAAATGCGGGGTTGACCTCAACACCAATCAGTGTGATTGCCAGGAAGAGACGATTGATCCGCGATTGGAGATATTAAAGAAATTATTGTAGTTGATTACAACTTTCCCTCAAAGCGTTTGTTAAGGAGGTGTTACAATGGCTGTACCTAAGAGAAAAACATCAAAGTCGAGAAGGGATAAAAGAAGAGCTAACTGGAAACTTGCAATTCCGGGAATGGCAAAGTGTCCACAATGTCATGCATTAAAGCTTCCTCACAGGGCTTGTGGAGAATGTGGGTATTATAAGAACAGAGAAGTTATTAAAGTTGAAGCATAATAATAATGTGAAAGGTAAAGTATACGGTTGTTTTCCGTATACTTTATTTATTTGTAAGCAATAAAATAATGCTTGACTTGCACTTTTTTATCGGTAATACTATAATAAGACCGAATATTTATTTATTAAATTGAAATATTAATTTAAAATGGGAGTTGTAAAGGTGGAATATCAACCGAAATCCATAGTAAAAAAAGTTGCTAAAGGAAGCATAGCGGAAGAGGCTGGAATAGAAGCGGGGGACTTGATTTATAAAATAAATGGTGAATTTATCCATGATATACTGGAATATAAGTTTCTTACAAGCGATGATGAGCTTGAAATAGAAATAATTAAGCCCAATGGCGATATTGAAATCGTATCCGTATATAATCAGGATTATGAGGATTTAGGCATTGAGTTTGAAAATCCTCTGATTGACAAGGCAAGGTCGTGCTGCAATAAATGTATTTTTTGTTTTATCGATCAATTGCCCAAAGGAATGAGAAAGACATTATATTTTAAGGATGATGATTCCAGATTGTCATTTCTTCAGGGCAATTATGTGACTCTGACCAATATGTCGGAAGAAGATATTAATCGTATCATACGAATAAGGCTTAGCCCCATTAATATATCGGTGCATGCTACCAATCCGTCATTACGCGTTCAAATGCTTGGTAATAAGAAGGCGGGAAACATATTGGAAATTATGAAAAGGTTTGCAGAAGCACAAATTATCATGAATTGCCAGATTGTATTATGCCCAGGTATTAATGATGGAGATGAGCTTGATAAAACCATTCGTGAACTGTCTGAATTATATCCATATGTAAACAGCGTATCGGTTGTACCTGTTGGCTTGACGAATTTCAGAGAAAAATTGTATAAACTGATTCCTTTTGACAGGGAGAAAGCCGATGCAGTTGTTCGTCAGGTGGAAAATTGGCAGGAAATATTTTTGGAACAATATGATTCAAGAATAGTTTATCTTGCAGATGAGTTTTATTTAAAAGCACATAGACCAATACCTCCGTATGAGTATTATGAGGATTTTCCGCAAATAGAAAACGGTGTTGGACTAATCGCTTCCATGAAGCATGAGTTTGAGCAGGGAATTCAGGAATTGTCTTCTCATTTGAAGAAGCCGGCTTTTACCGAACCAAGGTGTATAAGCATTGCTACAGGAACTGCGGCATATCCGTTTATATGCAGTTTGGTTAATGAGCTGGAGCAAATAATTGACGGACTTGAAGTCAGGGTATATGCAATCCGGAATATGTTTTTTGGTGAAAATGTAACTGTTTCAGGTCTTGTAACCGGCAGCGACATAATCCGTCAGATCAAGACGGAAAAGCTCGGCAGCGAGCTTCTGATACCGCTTAGTATGCTCCGAAGCGGCAGCGATGTTTTTTTAGATGATGTCAGTGTTTCAGAAATGGAAAAAATATTGAATGTGAAAGTGATAACCGTTGAAAATAATGGATATGATTTTATTAATAAGATAGTAGGACAGAAAATATTGGCACTTGGAGGTATATAGATGGCAAAACCCATTGTTGCAATTGTTGGAAGACCTAATGTCGGTAAATCGACATTATTTAATAAGCTGGTAGGCAAGAGAATATCAATTGTTGAAGATACTCCCGGGGTAACAAGGGATAGAATATACGCAGAAAGTGAATGGCTTGGCAGAACGTTTACTTTAATAGATACCGGAGGAATTGAGCCGGAAAGCAAGGATGAAATTCTTGCTCAGATGCGAAGACAAGCCGAAATGGCTATCGAAATGGCGAATGTAATTTTATTTTTGGTGGATATAAGAGATGGGCTGACGGCTTCCGATAAAGATATCGCTTCCATGCTTATAAAATCGAGAAAGCCTGTTATTTTAGTGTGCAATAAGGTTGACAATACGGGAGAGCCGCCGCTGGAATTATATGAATTCTATAATCTTGGGTTGGGAGAACCTTTTGCTATATCCTCTATTCATGGACTGGGAATCGGTGATTTGCTGGATGAGGTAATAAAGCATTTTCCTGAAGCGGATGAGGAAGAATATGAAGAAGATGTGATTAAGGTGGCTGTAATTGGTAAGCCAAATGCAGGGAAATCTTCTCTCATTAATAAAATATTAGGCGAGGAAAGGGTTATTGTAAGCGATATTCCCGGTACAACTCGTGATGCTATTGATACATATGTGGAAAGAGATGGTAACAAGTATGTATTTATTGATACTGCAGGAATGAGGAAAAAAGGAAAAGTATATGAAAGTATAGAGCGTTACAGTGTTATCCGCTCACTTGCCGCCATTGAGAGGTCGGATGTATGTCTGATGATGATTGATGCCACAGAGGGAGTTACCGAGCAGGATACCAAGATTGCCGGATATGCACATGAACAAGGGAAGGCAACAATTATCGTTGTAAACAAGTGGGATGCTATTGAAAAAGATGATAAAACGATGAATATATACAGAAAAAATGTCATGGAAGGCTTAAGTTTTATGAATTATGCTCCAATCGCTTTTATTTCGGCCAAGACAGGGCAGCGAGTGGAAAAGCTGTTTGAACTTATTAAGTTTGTGGCAAACCAGCATGCTATGAGAATTTCAACCGGAATGTTAAATGATGTAATCGGAGAAGCTGTGGCCAAAGCAGAGCCTCCTTCGGATAAAGGAAAACGGCTGAAAATATATTATGTTACACAAGCTGCTGTTAAACCGCCCACATTTGTTTTATTTGTGAATGATAAGGAGCTTATGCATTTTTCTTATGAGCGATATATTGAAAATCAGATAAGAGGAGCTTTCGGTCTTGAGGGAACACCTGTGAGATTCATTATTAGAGAGCGGACAAAGGAGTGAGACAGTGAAACTATTTTTTACAATAATTATTGCCTATTTACTTGGAAGCATTAATTCATCCATTTTAGTATCCAGGCTTTATGCAAATATTGATATACGAGAGCATGGAAGCGGCAATGCGGGTGCAACCAATACACTGAGAACATTAGGAAAAACTGCGGCTGCAATTGTACTGTTTTGCGATGTTTTAAAGGGCATCATAAGTGTTATCATCGGAAGGTACTTAACCGGCCAGGATGGAGCTATGATTGCAGGAATTTTTGCAGTACTCGGACACAATTATCCCGTGTTATTTGGTTTTAAAGGCGGAAAAGGTATTCTTACATCCATTGCCGTAGTTTTTATGATTGACTGGAAAGTAGGCATAATAGTACTGGGTGTTGCATTAAGTATAATGGCAGTTACACGGTATGTGTCATTAGGCTCAATAATTGGTGCAATAATATATCCAATTATCATAATAATTACTAATCATGAAAATTATAAATACATTCTTTTTGCTCTTTGTCTTGCTGTATTGGCAGTATACAGACATAGGGCAAACATCAGGTGCTTGCTTGAGGGGACCGAATCGAAGTTAGGCAGTAAAGTAAATGTGAAATAGGGGGACAGAATCATGAAAATTGCCGTAGTAGGTTCAGGAGGCTGGGGGACAGCCTTGGCTATCATGTTAAGTAAAAAGGGTTATGATATAAGTTTATGGTCCTGGCAGGAAGAAGAATCCAGAAGATTATCTGAAACCAGAGAGAATCTTGATTTTTTGCCCGGAGTAATAATACCTAACAATATTCATTGTACATGGGATTTGGAAGAATGCTTGAAAGGCGCCGATATTATTGTTTCCGCTGTGCCGTCCCATGCCGTCAGAAATACGGCAAGAAGCATGAAGAATTACATAAAGGATGGACAAATTATCGTTAATGTATCAAAAGGTTTGGAGGAAGACACGTTATTAAGATTGAGTGAAGTAATATCTCAGGAAATTCCTTTTGCAAATGTTGCAGTAATGTCAGGACCAAGCCATGCCGAAGAAGTGGCAAGAGATATTCCCACCACCAATGTAGTTGCTGCTCGGGAAAGACATATTGCAGAATTTGTACAGGACGTTTTTATGAATCCAAAGTTCAGAGTATATACAAATCCTGATATGATTGGTGTTGAATTGGGAGGAGCTTTAAAAAACGTAATAGCGCTATGCGCAGGAATTATTGACGGACTTGGCTTTGGTGATAATACCAAAGCTGCCCTGATGACAAGAGGAATTGCTGAAATTGCGAGATTAGGTCTGGCAATGGGAGGTAAGCTGGAAACCTTTGCTGGATTGTCTGGTGTCGGCGACCTGATAGTTACTTGTACAAGTATGCACAGCAGAAACCGAAGAGCCGGCATTTTAATCGGCCAGGGAAAATCGCTGGAAGAAACATTGCGGGAAGTTCATATGGTGGTGGAAGGCGTAAAAACAACATCTGCCGCCTATAAGCTTGCAAAAAAGCACCATGTAGAGATGCCAATTGTAAATGAAGCATACAGTGTACTGTTTGAAAGAAAAGACCCCAAGATGGCAGTGGTCAATTTAATGATGCGGGCCAAAACCCACGAGATGGAAGAGGTAGTGATGGAAAAGTATAATTGGTAAATAGAATATATTTTTTATGAGCTGTTGCACAAAGCAACAGCTCTTTTTTTCTTTTTTGCATATAAAAAGGTATCAGCATTTGTTGAAATATATGGATATAAAAACAACCATACTACATTTTGTACAAATTTTATTTTTAATTTAGTAATAAAGATACATAAACATCAATATATATATATTGATTGATAAACATGTACTAGTACAGTATTATGCGCAAATGAATATGTTCACTGCCTTTGTGACTATTTTTAACCATAAATGAAGGGGGAATTACTTTGGAAAACTACAATATATATCAGGATATAGCGGAAAGGACGCAAGGGGATATATATATCGGTGTGGTTGGACCTGTGCGTACCGGCAAATCAACATTTATCAAGAAGTTCATGGATTTATTGGTGATACCCAATATTGAAAACAGCTACAGGAAAGAAAGAGCAAAAGATGAATTGCCTCAAAGTGCATGCGGCAGAACAATCATGACAACGGAACCAAAATTTATTCCAAATGAAGCAGTGGAAATTACTGTAGGGGATAATGCGACCTTTAAAGTAAGAATGATTGACTGTGTGGGATACATAGTGAACGGTGCATTGGGCCATATTGAAAATAACACTCCTCGTATGGTTCATACTCCGTGGTTCGAAGAAGAAATACCATTTTATCAGGCTGCAGAAATAGGCACCAAAAAGGTGATAACTGAACATTCCACCATTGGACTGCTTGTCACGACAGATGGAAGCATCACCGAGATTCCAAGAGAAGACTATGTTGAAGCGGAAGCAAGAGTGGTAAATGAATTGAAGGAAATTAACAAGCCCTTTATTATTCTGCTGAATTCAGTAAACCCAAGTGCTGCTGAGACTCAGAAGCTGCGGGATGAATTGGAAAGCAAGTATTCAGTTCCGGTAATAGCAGTAAATTGTGCTCAGTTAAAAACAGAAGATATAAATGCTATTGTGGAAAAGGTATTGTATGAGTTCCCGTTAAAAGAAATTGGAATCAATATACCGAAATGGGTAGACGCATTGGAAAACGGTCATTGGCTTAAGACGGATATGTATGAAGCCATAAGGGATTCCCTGAAGAATGTCAGAAAAATAAGAGAGGCAAAGGCTGCAATCGGTTCACTGTCACAATATGATTTTATCGAAAAGGTGTATTTGGAAAAGATTAATCTTGGCAACGGAACCGTACTTATCGATATGACCACGCCGGAAAGTCTGTTCTATAAAGTTTTAGGTGAAACCTCAGGCTTTGATATTGATGGCGAGGAAAAATTAATAACTCTTATGAAAGAATTGGCAGAAATTAAGAAGAAATATGATAAAGTTGCCTTTGCTTTACATGAAGTTAATACGAAGGGGTATGGCATTGTATCTCCGACTATCGATGAATTAACGCTCGAAGAACCTGAAATGGTCAGACAAGGAAATAAGTTCGGTGTAAGATTAAGAGCAAGTGCGCCGTCCATCCACATGATAAGGGCAGATATAGAGACAGAAGTTTCACCTATTGTTGGTACTGAAAAGCAAAGCGAAGCATTGGTTAATTATCTGTTAAAAGACTTTGAGGAAGATCCGAAAAAAATCTGGGAATCAAATATATTCGGAAAATCCCTTCATGAGCTTGTTAATGATGGATTACATAATAAGTTAAGCAGGATGCCTGAAGACGCTCAAGTTAAATTGCAAGAAACATTGCAGAAGATTATTAATGAAGGCAGTGGAGGTTTAATCTGCATAATACTGTAGCCGATACAAAAAAAGTGCAATGCTGAGACATTGCACTTTTTTTAGTTTTTCCTTAAAAAGTGAGGATCAACAAACAAATTAGAAAAGGGTTTCTGAATACATTGTGTGATTTCAGAGAATATTTTTTGAAAGCCTAATATTATTGATAATATCTGGCATGAATTTTTTTATGAAATATTATTTTGTCATCTTCATATTCCAATAAGAAGATGGATATAAGTTGAAATGACCAAGATTCTTTTGGCAAATCATTAAAGGTTGGAGCGTCAGGATTTTTTAACGGAAGGTTCAAAGCCAATACATAACCTTCAATATATTATTTACATTTTAATGTATTCATAGTAAAATTTAATAATTAAATGCTGTAAATTCTGTTTTTATTTACATAACAGAATGGTATATATGAATAATAATGGATAAAAATGATAATTATAACGATATTATTCTATCAAATTCAAGGAGAGTGTTTTGTGAGGACAATTTTAAGAAATTTTTTTAAGAGCCTTACAATGTTCATTATTTTTCTGACGATTGCGGCTGTCAGCTGTAATGCTGCAATGATTTTTAATCAGGACGGAAATGGTTATAGTGGTATGATCGAAGCAAATCCATTAGAGAAAATCGGCATTAAGCTATATGAAGGATTTGGATATTCTTCAAATGCATTTTCAGCAGGAGTATTTGACGGGCAATATATCTGGATGATTCCGTATAGTGAAAATAATGTAGCCAAGATTGACAAAAATTTGGAAATCGTGACAATGTATAATGATTGGCCGGAAGGTTTTACAAAAGTAGATGGAGCTTTTTTAAGTGGAGTATTTGACGGGCAGTATATCTGGATGATTCCATACAATGCGGACAGCGTAATTAGAATAAATAAGGATACGGGCGTTATGACAAAATATAACGATTGGCCGGCAGGATTTATAAAGGCCGATAATGCTTTCCATGGAGGAGTATTTGACGGGCAGTATATCTGGATGATTCCAAACAATGCCGACAGCGTAATTAAAATAGACAAGGATACGGGTGTCATGACAAGATATAATAATTGGCCCGAAGGATTTACAAAGGGTTATAATGCATTTCGTGGAGGAGTATTTGACGGACAGCATATTTGGATGATTCCGTCATATGCAAATAGTGTCATCAAAATAGACAAAGATACAGGTGTTATGACAAGATACAATGGATGGCCTGAAGGATTTTCTATTGGTGGCAATAGTTTTTGGGGAGGAATATTTGACGGACAATCTATTTGGATGATTCCTTACAATGCCGATCGAGTGATTAAATTTAACACATTGGACGGTACCATGACAGGGTATAACAACTGGCCCCAAAACTTTTCAAAGGGGCAAGGTGCTTTTGCCGGAGGCGTTTTTGACGGACAGAATATCTGGATGATTCCGTATAATGCAGATAGGGTAATCAAAATTAATATCAAAGATGAAACAATGACAGGGTATAGCAATTGGCCTTCAAACTATGTAAAAAATACACAAGCTTTCATGGGAGGTGTATATGACGGTAAAAATATCTGGATGGTGCCGTATTCTGCTGATAAGATCGTTCGATTGAATCCTTCTGATAACAGCATGACCGGCTTTAATCATTGGCCTTCCGGTTTTAAGAAGGAAAATTATGCATTTGCGGGAAGTGTTTATGATGGGCAGAGCATATGGTTGATTCCTTATAATGCGGATCAGGTTGTAAAACTGACTTCAGAGGATATTGAACAACAGAAACCTTTTACCGTCAAAGAGATTACCTTGACAGATTTGTCCGGAAATAGCATAACACCTGTAGGTGGAGAATCCGTTCTTGTGAAAATGGAAGTAGAAAAAAACATCAGTGGTGAGATACCGTCCTATTTCATCATTGCATTATATAAAGAGAATCAGTTTATGGATATGGCGATCATTAGCAGCAGTTTTCCCGGCAGCGGGACATATGCTCTTGGTGCATATTTCAAACTTCCTGAGAATCTGGCTGGTTGTGAACTGAAGGCATATGTATTTGATAATTTTAAACATATCCGGCCTTTATCCAACTCAGTATCCTTCATATTGGGAAAATAACTGCAATAAAAATAAGACAAACCAAGAACCTCAACACAGATACGATGGATCAAGGTTGAGGTTCTTATTCATACCTTCTGCGTAAAGCCCTGTTACGATTTTGAGGCCGTTGCCCGACTGTAAAGCGGAGCAGCAGGTTTTCATACTCGTCAATCAGTCTTGATAAATCAAAAATAAAAGAGGATATGTCGATGTCCTGAACTAACATTTTAAATACATCATGAACTGAAAGTACGAAATCTCTGTTTAATCTATTTGCTGCATGAGGCTTTGCCAAAGGACATATGGAAACAGCCCGTGGGTCTGTTTTTATATTTACAATCCCGTTAGACCCGATGTATGGCGTCAGAGGGAAAATTCTGCAGGCTAAAGGTCTTAATCTACGTTCACATTGTTTTGTACATATGGCAATCAGAGCAGGTTTTTCTTCTTTGCCATAAATAAAAGATGATTCCTGAATACGCAGCCAATCAGGTTTTTCTGCATACATCAGTTCTTCACCGGGAAAAAGGTACATGCCTGCATCCTCATCGGCAGAATCACAGCAAGCACGGCTGCACAGATTTCCGCAATCTGTATGAAGTGGTGTTAATTGCTCCAACATATCATATGCTTTTTCAAAAAGCTCGCGTTTTAACATTGCTAACTCTCCAGTGCATTTATTCATTGCGTTTGAAAATTACTTAACAAAAAGGCAGATGCGGACGAACTTGTCCGACCATATCAATAAATGAAGAAAAGTCCTTCTAATAAGGACTTTCTATCATATTAATACTTTAATTTTTTGGTCTGAGTGGGGAGACTTGAACTCCCGGCCTCTTGAACCCCATTCAAGCACGCTACCAAACTGCGCCACACCCAGATATATTATGAATCGAACATCAACTATTATAAAATACTTGCAGAAAATTTTCAAGTGTTTTCTGAAATATTTTATATAATAAATGAAATTTCTTTTTTTCATTTCTTGACAGCGTGGTTAATTATTATTGATTTTAGAAGGTAAATTTAAGTATGATTCTATAATGCGAAGACTGATATATGGACAAACTATACGTTAAATTATATAATTTTAATAAAAGGATATGCTGTTTTTTGTCAAGCTAACGTGGCAGCAAGGCAAAACAATAAGGGATGTACTCATGAAGGGTGGTTAATAGCTTTAAATGGAAACAAAAGAAAAGAGTCCGTTAATATCCATTGTCATTCCTATTTTCAACGAAGGGGAACAAATTAGAAATAACATTAATATAATACATAAAATCCTCAGTGAAGAGAAGATATTCCATGAATTTATCTTAATTGACGATGGTTCAACCGATGATACCTGGAGCCAGATTCAGAAAATATCTACGGATATGGATGGTGTGTATGCCATAAAGTTAAGCAGAAATTTCGGAAAAGAGGCGGCACTTTGCGCAGGACTGGATGCTGTTCGCGGAGATGCATGCGTGATTCTGGATGCCGACCTTCAACATCCTCCTTCTTTGATTCCGGAAATGGTAAGACTTTGGAAAGAAGAAGGCTATGATGTTGTGGAAGGCGTTAAGTCCTCAAGAGGAAAAGAACGATTTATCAACAAGCTTGGAGCCGTTTGGTTTTATAAAGTGCTGGATAAATTATCAGGAATTGATTTGAACAGCGCATCGGATTTCAAGCTTTTGGATGCCAAAGTACTATCGGCATGGAAGCAGATGGGCGAAAGAGAAATTTTTTTCAGAGGAATGTCCGAATGGGTTGGATTTCACAGAAAGAAAATTAGTTTTGAAGTACATGAAAGAACGGCAGGGACGTCAAAATGGTCGGTGGTAAGCTTAATAAGGCTTGCAATTACCGCTATTACGTCTTTTTCGTCGCTGCCTTTGCATATTGTGACCTTTATGGGAATCATTTTTTTGATAGGTTCCTTTATTCTTGGAATTCAAACATTATACATGAAATTCAGAGGAATGGCCATTGGAGGATTTACAACGGTTATATTGCTGCTTTTGATTATCGGAAGCACGCTTATGATTAGCTTAGGTATTATTGGAACATATATTGCAAAAATATTTAATGAAGTAAAAGGCAGACCGAGATATATTGTCGCACAAATACTTGATAAAAATAAAAGGAATGGAATAGATTAGTAATTGTCATTCATACATATTTTATAAGGGGAGATGGAACAATGACATCATTTTTTGATTTGGCAAGGGAAAGATATTCGGTTCGAAATTACAAGGAAACGAAGGTTGAAAAAGAAAAGCTTCTTCAGGTACTTGAAGCCGGAAGGTTAGCGCCGTCGGCCGTTAATTACCAACCGGTTCATTTTATCGTTATTACCGATGAAGGACTGAAAAGCAAGGTTGCTGAAACCTATCCAAGGGATTGGTTTAAAAAAGCGCCGGTTATTATTGCGGCTTGTGCGGACCATTCCAAGTCATGGAAGCGAAAGGACGGAAAAGATCACAGTGATATCGATGCAGCCATTGCAATTGAACATCTGGTGCTTGCTGCTGCTGATATTGGACTGGGTACATGCTGGGTATGTGCTTTTGATGCGCAAAAGTGTCATGAAATATTGTCGCTGCCGGATCATTTGGAGGTTGTTGCCTTGTTGCCGGTAGGATATCCGGAGGATGGTGAGATTCCGGTCAAAAAGAGAAAAAGTATGGATGAGATTGTTAGCTGGAATGGATATAAATCCGGTTCCGTTTAATTGCTGAAAGAGAGATATATCATCTTGTTAGAGGGAATAATTGCGAGAAAGCGATGAAAAATAATAGGGAGAGGAGATGATATATCATGAACGGCAATGTGGAATTGTTAAATTACATTTATAAAAATGCTCAGATGGGACAGGATACAATCAATCGGCTTCTGGATATCGTAGAAGATAAAGGAGCTTTTAAAACTCATCTTGAGTCCCAATTCAGAGAATATAAAAAAATATTTGATTTGGCTGAGAAAAAATTAGAGGAAACCGGAAGTGAAGTAAAAGGTGTTAATCCGCTTTCAAAGATACAGGTGTATCTGATGATTGACGTAAAAACATTATTGAACAAGACACCAAGCCATATATCCGAAATGCTGATTCAAGGCAGCAACATGGGAATCATTGAAATAACAAAGAATCTAAAGAAGTACAGTGAAGCGGAGCAGGATATTCTCGATCTTGGAAATAAGCTATTGGAAGTGGAACAAAGAAATATCGAAGAACTAAAGAAGTTTTTATGAAAAATCGCCTTCGGCAAATCAATGCTTCGCTTAACGTTTTTACAAGGGAGTTTTTTGAAACTCATTAACGGAAAGTTCTTCAAGCTTTCCTATTCGTTAAAGACATATAGCAGGATTTAGAAAATCCTGCTGTTGTTTTGTAGATACATATAAAAAAATAAAGAATTGTTTAAAATCAAACGGAACTTTTAAAAAATATTTAAGTCTAAATATTGGGTAGTATAGCTAAAAAGAAGAATATATTCAGGGGGGTTGCAGCATGAATAACAAAAATGTAGTATTATGCATACTTGCTTTATTGATGAGCTTATTTTTATTCGGATGTGCAAGTGCAAGAAACGAGCCGTCTTTAAATGATAAAGGACAATATGATAACAACATTCGGAAGGAAGAAATAAATGATGAGAATACGGTTAGAAATATTGTGGAACGGTTTGGATTAAAGCTTCAAATGGTATCATTGCAGATTCCACGGGATGTACTTGAAAAAAGCATGAAGGAGAATTATGGTGAATTTGTATCAAAAGCTTTAATCGAGAAATGGATATCCGATCCTTTAAATGCACCGGGAAGACTGACTTCAAGTCCATGGCCTGACCGTATTGAAATTTTAAAAGTGGAAAAGATATCACAAGCTGAATATAAAGTGAATGGCGAAATTATTGAAATAACCAGTGTGGAAAAGGAATCCGGCGGTGTTGCGGCAAAACGTTCCATAACGCTTACAGTCAGAAAAATAAATGATAACTGGCTTATTGATGATGTTTTACTTGGGGAGTATAATGAAGAAGGATAATTAATGTCAAACCGATGGTTACATATAAAATTTTCTAAAATAATATGGAATGGAGAGATTATCATTGAAAAAGAGAAGAAAATTTAGAACGGCAGTTTTTGTTATTTTAGCTGTAATGACGGTGTTTATCAGTCATGTAAGTTTTGCACAGGAACCTGATGAAATCAAGATTAAAGTGGACGGAGTGCTTTTAGAATGCGATCAGCCTCCGGTAATGGTAAATGAACGGATCCTTGTTCCTTTACGTACAATATTTAACGCATTATATGCCGATGTTGAATGGTTGGAAGAAACACAGACTGTTTTTGCTTCAAAGAGATTCAAAACAATAAGCTTACCCATTGGCAGCAGTCAGATGTTTCTGGATGGGGAAACAATACAACTGGATTCTCCTGCAATTTTATTAAACGGAAGGACAATGGTGCCTGTAAGAGCCGTAAGTGAAGCTCTTGGTGCTGAAGTTCTGTGGGATCAGGACAGCAATACAGTCATTATTTCAGGTGTGCATGAAAATCATTATATTTCAGATCATTACATAAAGGAAACCATAAAATCCGATGACGGTCAATATGATTTACTGAAAATAAGTGTTTCATATCCGCAAATCCGAAATGATGAGAACAACACATACATCGATGAATTAAATCAAATATTAAAAGATAATGCAGGTAAGAGCTTTGAATCGTTAAAAGAAGAATATGTTCCGGCTGCCAGGGAATTTTATAATGAAGTACTTTTGAATGAGCCGGAAATGAAATCAACCAATTTACCGTTTGAAGTTACGCAAAAATTTGATATTCCTTATGATAATAATGATATTATTTCTATGGTCATGATGACATACTGGTGGACAGGTGGTGCTCATCCGAATTCAATAAAAACCTCTGTTACTTATGACTTAAAAAATGGAAAAGAACTTAAGCTTACAGACATTTTTAATAAATCACAAAGTGAAATAAATGCTATGATTATTGAAGCATTTACCGAACAAATCAATGAAAATCCGGATGGCTATTTTAATGATTCCGCGGAACTTGTGAAAGAAGAAATAGAAAATGTAGGGTTTTATTTAAGTGATGAAGGTATTACATTTTATTTCAATCCGTATGCTATAGCTCCATATGTCGCAGGATATCCCAGTGTTACATTAAGCTTTGACAGTAAATACGGGTTTATTGACAGCTTTATCAGGAATTGATGGTTTTACTTTGCCATTTGCATTTAAAAATGAAATTTATCAAATAATCAATTGCATAATTGATTGATTTTCGAACTTGGATAATTAAATTTGCAAAAATAATGCAGGATATTGGTGTAAAAATTTCATAAATTATTGACAATCATTCGTTAATACCATATAATATTATCAGTGAACAAAGGCGTTCACCAGGCATAAAAGACTTTTTGCTTTTCATGCCTGGTGAATGCCTTTGTTGCTATAAGGCAGAATAAAGGGGGATACGGATGTGAAATTAAAGTTTACTAAAATGCATGGCTGCGGCAATGATTATATATACTTTGACTGCTTTGAGCAGGAAATTACCAATCCCGAATCATTGGCAATCAGGCTTTCTGACAGGCATTTCGGAATAGGTGGGGATGGAATCGTACTGATATGCAAGTCAGAAGTAGCCGACGCAAAAATGAGAATGTTTAATATGGACGGAAGCGAAGGATTAATGTGCGGCAATGCCATTCGTTGTGTGGGAAAATACCTTTATGATAATAAAATTGTACAAAAAGAAGAGCTGACCATTGAAACATTAAGCGGTATAAAAAAATTGAAGCTTTATATAGAAAATAATCTTGTTTCTTCCGTATGCGTGGACATGGGCAAGGCAGAATTTATACCTTCTAAAATTCCTGTAGCCTTGGATGGAGAAAGAATCATAGACAGGGAAGTTGTTATCGATAATAAAAGCTATCATATTACCTGTGTATCCATGGGGAATCCCCACTGTGTGGTTTTTTGCGATGATGTAGACGGATTGGATTTGGAAAGCATCGGAATCAAATTCGAGCATAATCCGATTTTCCCTGAAAGAGTAAATACAGAGTTTGTAAAAGTCATTGACAGAAATACAATACAAATGCGTGTTTGGGAGCGGGGCAGCGGAGAAACCCTGGCCTGCGGAACCGGAGCTTGTGCTGCAGCAGTAGCAGCGGTTGAAAACGGGTTTTGCAATAAAGGTGAAGATATTAAGGTCAGACTTTTAGGCGGAGAATTGGTTATTCATTATACAGACGATGTGATTTTTATGACCGGCAATGCGGTAAAAACATTTGAAGGTGTTGTGATTATATAATGGAGGGATAGGGAATGAAAATCAATCATAATTACTTGAATTTGAAGGACAGTTATTTGTTTTCAACCATTTCCAGAAAGGTAGCGCAATATAAAAATGAGCATCCTGACAAGGAAATTATACGTCTGGGAATTGGTGACGTCACTTTGCCACTTTGTCAGGCCGTGGTAAATGCCATGCAGAAAGCTGTTTTGGAAATGGGAAACAAGGACGGTTTTAAAGGATATGGCCCTGAGCAGGGATACGACTTTTTAAAAACAGCCATATGTAATTATTATAAGACGAGAAATATTTCATTGGAGAACAATGAAGTATTTATAAGTGATGGTGCAAAGAGTGATTTGGGAAATATTCTTGATATTTTCGCACAGGACAATACAGTATTAATCCCTGATCCTGTCTATCCGGTTTATGTGGATACCAATATCATGGCCGGAAGGAAAATATTATATATGGATGCCAATGAAAGCAATCATTTTCTTCCTATGCCGGACCCAAGCGTAGAGGCTGACATTATTTATTTATGTTCGCCCAATAACCCTACAGGAGCTGTTTATAACAGGGAACAGCTAAAAATATGGGTTGAGTACGCTTTATCCTGCGGCGCCGTTATTCTTTTTGATGCGGCTTATGAAGCATTTGTTCAGGATGAGAATTTGGCAAGAAGCATCTATGAAGTTGAAGGGGCAAAAAAATGTGCCATTGAGTTTTGTTCTCTTTCCAAGACAGCCGGATTTACAGGAACAAGATGTGGATATACCATAGTACCCAATGAATTGGTGATTGATAATGTAAGCCTTAACAGTCTGTGGCTGCGTCGGCAGACTACCAAATTCAACGGTGTTCCATATATTATTCAGCGTGGTGCGGAAGCAGTATTCACCGAAGACGGGCATAAGCAGACCAGGGAAGCCATTCGGTATTATTTGGATAATGCGAAAATTATTTCTGACACACTCAGGGAAATGGGAATATGGTTTGTTGGTGGGGAGAATTCACCTTATATCTGGCTGAAGTGTCCCAATCATATGAGTTCGTGGGAATTCTTTGATTACCTGCTTGAGAAGGCAAATGTGGTTGGTACTCCCGGAACCGGGTTTGGAGAAAACGGAGAAGGATTTTTCAGGCTTACTTCCTTTGGAAACCGGGAAGATATCATGACTGCTATGGAACGTATTAAAAATATCGGTTTTTAGAGCTTCGAAAATAAAATTATGGAACAATCCTGTAATCCGATGCATATAATATAGTACTGACAAAGACGTCACATAAAGTGATGTCTTTATTTTTTTGGAGGGTATTATTATGTGTGGAATAGCAGGATGGATAGACTATCAACAGGATTTAAAAGAAAAAGGAAATATAATCAGTAAAATGTCTGAAACTTTGGCCCGCCGTGGACCGGATGCACAGGGCGTTTACCTTGAGGAAAACGTATGCCTGATTCATAGAAGGCTTATTGTAATTGACCCTGAAAACGGGATTCAGCCAATGACCATTAAAAAAGGGGATACCAATTATACCATTGTTTATAACGGAGAGCTTTATAATACGGATGAATTGCGCAGCGAGTTATCCGCGTTAGGATACTCTTTCAGAGGGCACTCAGATACAGAGGTTCTGCTGACAGCCTTTGTACATTGGAGGGAATCATGTCTTGAAAAGCTCAATGGCATTTATGCCTTTGGTATATGGAATGATAAGGAAAACAGCCTGTTTTTGGCTCGTGACAGGCTTGGCGTAAAACCGTTATTCTTTTATCCTTATAAAAACGGTATTATTTTCGGCTCTGAAATTAAGACGTTGTTGGCCAATCCGCTGATTCAAGCAAGAGTTGACAATGACGGGTTAAAGGAGATTTTCCTGTTAGGTCCGGGCAGAACAAGCGGGAAAGGTGTTATAAAGGGTGTAGCCGAATTGAAGCCTGCGGAATATGCCATATTTGAAAAAGAGAAGGGATTGCAGGTCAGGGCATATTGGCGTCTGACGGCTTGTGAACATACAGACGATGCAAGGAAATCTGCTGAAAGGATACGCTATCTGATAATTGACGCTGTAAGAAGGCAATTGGTTTCGGATGTGCCATTATGCTGTTTCTTGTCAGGCGGACTTGATTCCAGTATCATTTCAAAAATAGCGGCCGATGAATATTTGGAAAATAATAAGGGAAAGCTACATACCTATTCGGTGGACTATGTAGATAACCAAAAATACTTTAAAAAAAGCGTGTTTCAACCCAATTCCGATAACAGCTACATTCAGATGATGTCGGAAACCATTGGTTCGAAACATCATGAGGTACTGCTTGATAATCAATCCCTTGCAGATTATTTGGATGCTGCGGTATCGGCACGTGATTTGCCCGGCATGGCGGATATCGATTCCTCGCTTCTGTTATTCTGCAGGGAAGTCAAAAAAGATTTTACCGTTGCAGTATCAGGTGAATGTGCGGATGAGGTATTCGGCGGCTATCCATGGTACCATAACAGGGAAATATTATTTGAAGATACATTCCCTTGGTCAAGATTTTTAGAAATCAGGAAAAGCATATTGAAAAAAGGATTATTAACCGACGGTGAAGAATATGTCAGACAACAATACCTGGATACCATAAAAAGTGCGGATACATTGCCAGGTGACAGCAAGCTTGATGTTCGCATGCGGCAAATGTTCATGCTGAATATTAACTGGTTTATGCAGACTTTGCTAGACAGAAAAGACCGCATGAGCATGTACAACGGTCTTGAAGTAAGAGTACCTTTTTGTGACCATCGAATTGTTGAGTATGCCTATAACATGCCCTGGGAGATAAAGTCTTTTGCAGGAAGGGAAAAAGGAATAGTAAGAGAAGCAATGAGGGGGATACTGCCTGATGAAGTTCTATGGCGTAAGAAAAGCCCCTATCCCAAGACCCACAATCCGGTTTACCTAAAGATTGTTAAAGCAAGACTGCAAAAGATACTGGATGATTCCAGTTCACCTTTGTCCGAAATTATTGATAAGGAGAGGGTACAGGGGATTATTCATTCTGACGGAGCAACGCTTAATACACCCTGGTATGGACAGCTTATGACCGGGCCGCAACTGATGGCCTATTTGATTCAGGTTGATACGTGGATGAGGGAATATAATATTACGATTGTATAAAAACAAAATTGGTGAATGTCAAATCTTTATTTTGGTGATATCAATACGCATCATATTTCATACTTCTGTCGATAGTTCAATGCAAAATGCGGGACGACAGAGTTGTCGTCTCCTGCATTTATGGCCAATCAACAAAATGTCCGTCTATTTTTTTGATTTTCTGAATTCGGAGGGTGTCTGACCTGTTGTGAGCTTAAATATGCGTCCAAAATGTGAAGCGGACGAAAAACCGCAATTCATAGCCACTTCTGTAATATTCATATCGGTTGTCAAAAGAATATCACAGGCATGCAGTATACGTATGTTGTTAAGAAATTTCATCGGTGTTGTATCAAAGTAGTTTTTAAACAAGCTGCATGTCCATGCTTTTGATAGATGACAGTTATCTGCAATATTCTCTATTGAAATATCATATGCGTAGTTTTCGGATATGTAATGTACCATATCTAATAGTTTTTTGTTGACAGGATTTTTCTTTGGTATCGGTTGATTCATTCTGGATATATTCATCAAAAGATTTGATATATCCATAAAAAGCATATCGTCTCCATTCTTATAATTATTGTACAGTATATGAAACATTTTGCACAAATCTGTGAATTGATTTGCATTTGGATGGATTATTCGGTTCTTAAATGTGGATACCAGTATTTTTGATGCATCGGCAGAAAAATATTGCTTTAAATATTCCTCAGAAAAATTAAGGCATACCCATTCGCGTAAATTATTGCCAAGTGATTTATGAGACTCATTTGGAGAAAAAAGTGCAATGTCGCCGGCATGCAGCTCATAGTAGCCATCATTGAAAAGTATAATTAAACTTCCGTTTATAATAAAAAGAATTTCATATGAATGATGGGAATGAAAAGAGTTCATGCCTATACCATTATTTATACGTTTGTATTCAATCGATATTTCATCAGAATCCCTGCATTGCATTTTATTCATTTTTATAAGCCTCCTTGTTTAGCATTCCTGTATTCTGTGGGACTCATGTGCATGATTCTGGAAAAAACTCTTGCAGCATATTCACTGGAATGAAAACCGCACTGCTTTGAACATTCGGCTATGCTAAGCTTTTTATCGGTAAGCATATTGCATAAATTCTGAATTTTTATGACATTCAGATACTGTACAACGGTAGTATCCAGCTCTTCTCTGAACAGACGGCAAAGATGAAATTTTGTAATGTTAAAGGCGGCAGATATTTCTTCGATCGATGTTATGTGTTTAGAATTGTTTTGAATATATTTCAGTATGGCTGTTATTTTTGATTCGTGGCCGTTATTCTTTTCTGACTGAGCGAGAGAAATTTCCGTGAGATATTTTAAAATTTTTCCGGTATAAACAAAGAACCCAGATTTGTTATCAGAGTTTGCGATTGCTTCCGTACAGAGACGGTTGAAATATTCTATTGAATCATCATCTATTTTCAGAGTTTTTTTACTAAAGCATCGGAGCAAAAGCTCCTGTGCCTGTGTTGAAAAGCTATGGGACAAATAATTTCGAGTGAAATAAAAGGTTATTTTTTCACATATTTCTTTATCCGATGTTTTATGTATCATGTTGGGTGGTATGAGTGCAACGGTTCCAGGCGTCAATTCATAAAAACCCTCTGTGTTGATATATGTTTTTTTTCCGTTTATTATATATAAAATTTCGTATGCTTGATGATAATGAAAGTGCCGCATTTCTAAAAGACTTTTGTGCTTATTGTGACGTATAATATAATCCTTGTCAAACATATAGGCATAAATGCTCATATGAATACTTCCTTTATATTTAATGATATAAATAATTCTACAATATTTTCGGCTGATGTCAATATTGTACATAAAATTGATTAAAAAGATAAAAGACTGGTATATACAGTAAAGATATTTAATACTACAATATGACTATAAAATAAATAAAGAAAGGATGATGAGAATGAAAAATAAAAAGATTTGTGTAATATCTGCTATTGTTGCAGCGGTTATGATTGCAAACAGTACAATTGTTTCTGCAAAATTCAAACCATATAATGATCCTGATGGTTTTACGTTGGGTTATTATGAAGCGGATATAAAAAACACTAAACGTGAAGAAACGGAGAATCTTTATTTACAGCGTCCGAGGAACGAAAGGCGCTTTGAATATTTGACGAGAGGCTTAGTTGCCGTTCCCGGTGAGAATGGAACTCTTGTAAGCTGGCGATTTTTGGGGACGGATTCCAACTCTCTCTCCTATAATCTGTACTGCAGTGGAGAAAAGCTTAACAGTGAACCTATTACAACAACAAACTTTTTTCATATAGGTGCCCCTGCGGGTGCAGAATACACTTTGAAGGAAGTGGAAAACGGCACGGAAACAGGAGTGGAGTATACAACAAAAGCATGGGATAAGAACTACATAAGTTTTAAAGTTACGGAGCGCGAAGGCTACATTATTGATGATGGATCTGTTGCAGACCTTGATGGTGACGGTGAATATGAAATTCTTTTAAGACGTACGCCCAGCATGGATGTGAAAACAAGAACGGCATATCCGATTATAGAGGCGTATAAAATGGATGGAAAGCATATGTGGACCATTGATATCGGACCGAATGAAATAAATGAGGTTGGTATTAATATTTTGGCTTATGATATGGACGGAGACGGAAAGTCGGAGGTTATATTACGTTCATTTGAAGGCACCATTGATGGAGTGGGAAATGTAATCGGAGATACAAATAAAGACGGTATAACCGATTACTCAAAAAATGAAAGCAATCTTGCAATTTTCCCAGACAGGCAGTATGTCATTTCAACACCTGAGTTTTTGTCAATATACAGAGGAGAAACCGGAGCCGAAATGGACAGAATAAACCTGAAGCCTGCAAAGGAGCCTTTGTCGGAGTGGTCCTATAATTTTAGTGATACAGGTCGTCTTACAAAGAGAGCAAGCCATTATCTTTTCGGATTGGCATATCTTGATGGCATAACACCGAGCGTAGTCATGGTACGAGGTGCGTGGGATAATGTAAGAGCGGCGGCATGGCATATAGAAGACGGAAAGTTCAAGGAAGACTGGGTGCTTAATACAGAAAACAGAGAAAATGTAAACAGCATATATGGAGCATGCAATCATAATCTTGTAACTGTTGACATTGATTTTGACGGAAAGGATGAAATCGTTTCAGGGCCTATGGCAATCGACCATGATGGAAGTCCTATGTATGCTGTAAAAGCATACGATAATAATGGAAAAGCCCAGAAGTTAGGCCACGGTGACGCGTTTGACGTAGCAAAGATGGATCCGGATTTTAACGGATACATGGTATGGGCTTGCCACGAAACCGCTCCCTTGATGGCAAACATTGAGCTTCATGATGCAAGAACAGGAGAGGTTGTATGGGGTTACAGTAAGAATAAGGATACAGGCAGAAGCCGTGCAGCGGATATTGACCCTACACACAGAGGATTTGAGGTCTGGGGTTCAACTGGGACAATACCTGCAAATGTAAGCGGAGAAAAGTTGGCTGATGTATGGGATAACTTCACAGTGAGAAATACTGACGGGAAGATTACTGAAGGAAACACAATTCCGATGAATTTCAAAGTTTATTGGGACGGAGATCTTCTGAGTGAATTGCTTGATGGGACAACAATATCAAAATATAATTGGGAAGACAAGACAATCGATATTCTTATGAATGCTGACGGCTGTGCTTCCAACAGCGGAACCAAAGCCGTTCCGTGTGTAACTGCAGACTTGTTCGGAGATTGGAGAGAAGAAATCATATGGAAAACCGCAGATGAAAAAGAAATAAGAATATATTCAACTGCAATTCCGACCTCTTATAAGCTTAATACGCTTATGCATGATTCATATTACAGAGCATCTGTTGCAATACAGAACAATCACTATAACCAGCCGCCGAATGTAAGCTATTATCTTGGTGCAGAAACTACTGAAGTACCCATTTTTGAAGGATATGTTGAAAAGGACGGCAAAAAAATCACAAATCCGGATTTGAACGGTTTGCACGGAACATATAAAGTGGGTAACGGAAAAACAGGTGCTTTAAGCGTAAAGCTGGTTGTTGACTGTCCGAATGCATATGTGGGCAGAGATATTATACAAATAGACCCTGAAAATAAGGCCGTAGTTCCTGTAATCATTAATGATCGCACATTAGTCCCTGTAAGATTTATTGCAGAGAGTTTTGGAATGGAAGTGTCTTATGACGATTCAACAAAAAATGTATTGTTATCCGGCAACGGATATAAGGTAAGAATGACATTGGATAAGAATGAGTATACGGTGAATGATATACCGTTAAAAATGGACGTTCCTGCTCAGACGATTCAGGGCAGAACAATGATTCCGCTTAGAGCAATGGCAGAAGCCATCGGAATGAATGTTGAGTGGGATCAGCAAAACAATTTAATATATATCGGTTCCGTCCCATTTTATAACAAGGCCGATGCAGGAAGATATGCAGCGATTTTAAAAACAGGCAAGGAGCCTGAGATTACTCCAACACCGGAACCTACACCTGAACCTGATCTTTTGGCAAATGCACCTTTTACAACGTACACGGACTCAAACAATGTAACATGGAACATCTATATTGATGAAGATTATGAGAGTTATGAAGTGGGCGACAAGCTTGGCTGGGCAGGCACAAAGGGAGAGCTGGCGAATATAGGAATTGCCGAAAACGGTGGCAATAAGGTTATGCGTTTTGCAGATTCTACAAAGGGCAATCGAAATGCAATATACAATCTTCCTTATAAGATGAAAGGAAAGGTAAGAATTGAGTTGGACTGGAAAGTAGGTGAATGTACAGGCGGTCAGTCGTATGGCGAATTAAGGTTTGCAGATTCATCAAAAAATGTATTTTTTGCTCTGAAAACTCAGAAAGGTGCTGAGCTTCAGTATTCGGCGAACGGACAAATTGCAAACGGAAATCTTGAAACAAATTGGAAGAAAGTAGGCAATGGATTTGATAAGGATACTGTTTATAATATTGTTATAGAGGCTGATTTTGACAAAAAGGTTTGCAATGCAATCATTTCTGACGGTTCTAAAACAGCAAAGATTAGCGATGCGCCGTTTGATAATGCCGTTGACTTCAGTGCGATAGAAGTGCTGGCTGTAAGAATTGAGAAAAACTTTACTTGGTCAACTGAGATTGACAATCTGAAAATAGGTATAGAGGCAAAGTAGAATATTTAATGAAAACGGCTGTGAGCTTTGCCTCGCAGCCGTGTTTACAATTACAGAAAGGATGATGACGATGAAAAGAAAATTAAGAATTATTGGATTATGCATGGCAGTGGCTATTTCTTTTACGGCTGCTGCGGCTCAGCAGGGGATCAATATACTCATTAATGGAAATAAGCTTGTTCCAAAGGATGCAAATGGCAATATCGTGGAACCGTTTTTGAAGGATGGCACAACATATCTTCCGATTCGAGCAATAGGCGAGGCTTTTGGGAAAAATGTGTCATGGGACGGAGAAACACAGACAATATCCATAACTGATGCAAATATTGCTGATCAAAATATATCGGATAAAAATATATCTTATGAGTATGGAGAATTGATCTATGAAAATCCTCTGGCTAAAGAGGAAGACACGAAAAATTTTGTAATGGAAGGTAATGCGTCAGTCAGTTTCCGGAATGGAAAGATGAGACTGGAGAATAATCTTGACCCGTCGCTCGGGCAGGAGGCTAATTATGTGTATTGGTGTGATAAAAAGCTTCCGGATTCCATTATCATAGAGTGGAGCTTTAAACCTTTGAATGACGACGGACTGGCAATCATGTTTTTCAGTGCGGACGGACAGAACGGAAAGGATTTATTTGATCCGTCGCTTGCAAAGCGTGACGGCCAGTATAAGCAATATCATTCGGGAGATATAAATGCTTTTCATGTTTCGTATTTCAGACATTCTACCAATGAAGAAAGATGTTTTCATGTATGCAATCTGCGAAAGAGTGCAGGCTTTTATATGGTAGCACAGGGAGCCGATCCGCTTCCACCGGCAAAGGATGTTATTGAGCCGTATAGAATGAAGATTATAAAAGATAAAGAAATCGTACGTTTTTATATTACCGACCCTGTTACGGGAATAGAGCTTATGCCGTTTGAATTTACGGACAATGAGGAACAATACGGAAAATATCTTGAAGGCGGATATATAGGCTTCAGACAGAAGGCACCGCTTATTGCAGAATATTCTGATTTAAAGGTATATAAGGCTATAAGAAAAGAATCCTGATATACATTATTATTGCAGTAAGATCTATTTCGGTATCAGCTGCAGGAATAGGCGGATGGGTATTATTTGTGCAGCCGTTGGCAGCGGCGGAAAGGAGAGTTATAATGATCATACATAAAATTGCAGATGTAGAAAGTTCAACCTTTATAGGTATGAACGGAGGCTTGATAGAAAGCCCTGACGGCAGCCGTATCATATATGCTCGAAAAAAAGACATAACGAAGAAAGATGGGATGGAAATATGGATATGCGATGCGGATTTAAAAAATCACAGACATATTTATACCGTTGAATGTGTAAATCATAACGGACCGTCGGCAACATTTATCGATAACAGCACGGTTGTATTCAGAGATATGAGCGGAGGAACCTCCGCTTTTATAATAATGGATGCAGACAGCCTGAAAATCAGACATAAGATATACGCTAAGGAAGGACACAGGGCGGAAAACGGGATTTATCCGTTTTCCATTTCAAAAGAATTTTTGGGCAAAAATCCGGAGTATCCCATGATTGATGAAACGGGAATTTATATTTTGGATACTCATACGAATAAAATTGAAATGATTTTAAGCGGAGACGGGATTATAGATATGGTAAAAGAGCATGGTCTTACTCCGGTTGAATCAACGGTATCAGTGAGTCATGTGCAGCTTAATCCGTCAGTCACATCGGTTATGATGAGAATCGGAGTAAAAGAATGTCCTGTTTTCGGTGCGCTCGGATGTCTGGATATTGCTTCCGGAAAGACATATATGATTCCGGATAAGCCTGTTCATCAGCTTTGGTATGATAATGAAACATATATGGCGACAAGGCAGTTTGAAAAGAACGGATATATTGAAATGGAAACAAGCTATATTGCAAGATTTTCAAAAAGCGGAGAAGAAATTGAAGTGCTCGGAGGCATTGCAAACCATATTGACGGTAATAAGGAAAGGAGTCTTTTTGCAGGGGACAGATGCTATCCCGGATATTCACCCAATATATACATATACGAAAAGGGCAATAAAAAACCTATATATGAAATTGAAATGCCGGATTTTCAAAAGGTTGTATGGGAGTATAAGGTCCATCCAAATCCATCGTTTTCAAAAGATGGAAAGCGCCTTTACTTTAACATGCCTGTAAGTGAAAATAAAACGGAGGCATCATTTGTAAATCTGATTTAAAAAATAGATGAAAAAGAGGAACTAAAAGCGGGAGACAATGTAATTGAAATTACGCCGAAAGAAAAGGCAATGTTGTCAATACATGCTGGATGGGAGTCCTATTGATAATGCGGAATAATATATCTCCCACTTGACAGATAGGAGAAATATGTTATAATGAAGATAACCCCACCCAACGAGGGGTAGGATTACGGATAAACCTTCACTTTCGGTGAAAACTAATAAGTACTCGATAATATGAAAGGATGATATGAATGAAAAAGAAAATTTTTATTGAGGGAATGAGCTGTCAGCATTGTGTAAGACATGTTGAAGAGGCATTAAAGGAATTAAAGGGAGTAAACCATGTAACTGTGAGTCTGGAAGAAAAATATGCCGTTGTGGATTTTACCGAACAGGTAAGTGACAACCAAATTAAAGAAACGATTCATGAAGCAGGCTATGAAGTCATTCGAATAGAAGGTTAAGGTGTACTGACATGGATAGGGATACGGAAATTCTGAACTTGTTGAAAACTTCCAGAGGACAGTTGGAGGGAATTATCAGGATGGTGGAAGATAAACGTTATTGTGTTGACATATCCAAACAAATTCTTGCAGTACAGGCATTGCTGAAAAAGGCAAATTTGAAGATTATTGACAGACACATTAAAAGCTGCGTAAAACAAGCATTTGAAGAAGGTCATGGAGATGAAAAGGTGGACGAAATTATAGAAATTTTAGATAAGTATGCAAAATGACAGAGTCGTAAGGGGTATGGTGAAATATGAAAACAGAACAACTTAAAATTTTAGGAATGACCTGCGCAGCATGTGCAAAGGCTTCCGAACGGGCTGTCAAAAAGCTTGACGGGGTAACGGAGGTCAATGTCAATTTTGCAACTGAAAAGATGTTCGTACAGTATGATGAATCGAAATTAACCATTGAAAATATTATGGAAGCGGTTGCAAAGGCAGGTTATGAAGCAAAGCGGGAAGAGTCCTATAAGGAAGTATCTGTTCCTATTGAAGGAATGACCTGTGCTGCATGTGCCAGAGCAGTAGAAAGAGCAGTGGGTAAGCTTCAGGGAGTGGAACGTGTTTCCGTGAACTTTGCAACAGAAAAGGCGACCATAAAGTACGATCCAATGACAGTAAGACTGTCTGCTATTAAACAAGCAATTGCCAAAGCCGGATACAAAGCCCTCGAGATTGAAACTACACAAAAGGTGGATGAAGATAAGCTTAGAAAAGAAAAAGAGCTTAAGGCACTATGGACTAAGTTTGTTGTATCGGCAGTCTTTTCCATTCCGCTGTTATATATAGCAATGGCGCCCATGTTACCGGGAATCAGGCTTCCCATGCCCTCATGGCTTCAGCCAATGGAAGCTCCTATGACATATGCTTTGACGGAAATATTTCTTGTTATTCCCGTAATAATAGCAGGCTACAAATTTTATACCGTGGGATTTAAGGCTATCTTAAGAGGAAGTCCTAATATGGATTCTCTGATAGCAATGGGAACATCAGCGGCTATTCTATACAGCTTATATTCTACTTACCAAATATCTATGGGACATTCTATGAGTGTGGAGCATTTGTATTTTGAAACTGCGGGTGTTATAATAACCCTCATTTTATTGGGAAAATCTCTTGAAGCTGTTTCCAAAGGCAGGACATCCGAAGCCATTAAAAAACTTATGGGGCTTGCGCCGAAGACGGCAATTGTCATTCAGGACGGAAAAGAAATTGAAATACCTATTGAGGAAGTGGAAGTTGGAGATATTATTTTGGTAAAGCCCGGTGAAAAAATTCCAGTAGACGGCGAAGTAATAGAAGGCAGTACTTCAATTGATGAATCCATGCTGACGGGGGAAAGCATACCTGTAGAAAAAAGGGCGGGAGATTCGGTGATTGGGGCGAGTATCAATAAAAACGGTTATATCAAATTCAGAGCTACGAGAGTAGGAAGTGACACAGCATTGGCACAAATTATCAAGCTGGTTGAAGATGCACAGGGATCAAAAGCTCCTATTGCCAAGATGGCTGACATTGTTTCAGGATATTTTGTTCCTATTGTTTTTGTTATAGCGCTGATATCAGCATTTATATGGTACATTGCCGGACATGATGCGGTATTTTCTCTGAAAATATTCATATCCGTACTGGTTATTGCCTGTCCATGTGCCCTTGGACTTGCAACACCGACTGCCATTATGGTTGGAACCGGAAAAGGTGCGGAGTACGGTGTACTTATAAAGAGCGGTGAAGCGCTGGAGACTACCCATAAAATTAAGACCGTTGTTTTTGATAAAACAGGAACCATAACAGAGGGAAGACCTGAGGTAACGGATATTATTGCGACAGATATTGTCGACCAAAGGAAGCTCTTGCAAATTGCGGCCTCCAGTGAAAAGGGGTCCGAGCATCCCTTGGGAGAAGCAATTGTAAGGAGTGCCGAAAAGGAAGGCTTGGAAACATTAGAGATTCATCGTTTTCTGGCAATTCCCGGTCAAGGGGTGGAAGTTGAGCTTGAAGGAAAGGTAATACATCTTGGAAACAAGAAATTAATGATAGAAAAGGGGGTCGATCTTGCCCAGCTTGAGAACCAATCAGACAGATTGGCTTCGGAAGGAAAGACGCCAATGTATGTTTCTATTGATTATCAATTGGCCGGAATTATTGCTGTAGCGGATGTTGTTAAGGAAAGCAGTGCCAAAGCCATTAAGAAACTTCATGAAATGGGTATTGAGGTGGTCATGATTACAGGAGATAATAGAAAAACTGCGGAGGCAATTGCAAAGCTTGTCGGTATTGACAGGGTATTGGCTGAAGTTTTGCCGCAGGATAAGGCAAACGAGGTCAGAAAGCTTCAATTCGAAGGCAAAAAGGTTGCCATGGTAGGTGACGGTATTAACGATGCACCGGCATTGGCACAGGCAGATATCGGCATAGCAATCGGGTCCGGAACGGATGTGGCAATGGCGTCGGCTGATATTGTATTAATGCGGAGCGATTTGATGGATGTGCCTACAGCAATACAGTTAAGCAAAAGCACCATACGCAATATTAAGCAGAATTTGTTCTGGGCATTTGCATACAATTCTGCAGGCATACCCTTGGCTGCAGGTCTTTTAATACCTTTAACAGGACATTCGTTGAATCCTGTCTTTGCAGCAGCGGCAATGTCGCTGAGCTCGGTGTCGGTTTTAACCAATGCATTAAGACTGAAAAGATTTAAGCCGTATAAATAGTGATGAAGTTATTGGTCTTGAACGAGCCAAAGAATTAGTGTATGATTTAATTCTGGATATAAATGAATTAAAGGATTTGATACGAAGCATGAATAAAAAATTGGTTATTGGAATTTTAGCACATGTTGATGCAGGAAAGACTACACTATCAGAGGGTATGCTGTTTCTGAGCGGAAAAATCAGAAAGCTTGGAAGAGTGGATAAAAAGGATGCGTTTTTGGATACTTATGAAATGGAAAAGGCAAGAGGTATTACCATCTTTTCAAAACAGGCAATATTTGAAATTGGGGATACCCAAATTACGCTGTTGGATACACCGGGTCATGTGGATTTTTCGGCTGAGATGGAAAGAACCCTCCAGGTACTGGATTATGCCGTGTTGGTAGTAAGTGGTTCGGATGGAATTCAAGCTCATACCAAGACTTTATGGAAGCTGCTTGAATTGTATCAAATCCCTGTTTTTATTTTTGTCAATAAAATGGATCAAAATAGAAACGATAAGGACAATTTGATAATGGAATTAAAAAAACAACTAAGTGACAGCTGTATAGAATTCGGACATGCAACGGAAGCTTTCTGCGAACAGCTTGCCATGTGTGATGAAGAAATCATGGAATTCTATTTGGATAGGGGACAGGTTCAAAAGGAACAGATTGCAAAAGCCATCAAGCATCGGAAAATATTTCCATGTTTTTTTGGTGCAGCGCTAAAGCTGGAAGGAATTGAACAGTTAATGCGTGGTATTGACGAGTATACAATCATACCACATTATCCGACCGAATTTGCGGCTAAGGTATTTAAAATAACAAGAGATGACCAGGGAAATCGTCTTACTCATATGAAAATTACCGGCGGAAAACTGAAAGTTAAGGACATACTAAAGAATAAAAACTGGGAAGAAAAAGTCAATCAGATTCGCATCTATTCAGGGCAAAAATTTGAAACCGTAGATGAGGCGGATGCCGGTTCTGTATGCGCAGTAACAGGACTTAGTCAGACCAGGCCGGGAGAAGGTCTGGGAATGGAGGAAGCAACAACTACACCGGTGTTGGAGCCTGTATTGTATTACAGAATGATACTCCCGGAAGGCTGCGATCCAAGGGCTTTGCTTCCTAAGTTGTATCAAATTGAAGAAGAAGAGCCGGAGCTTCAGATTACCTGGGACGAGCATTTACAGGAAATTCAGGTTCGTATCATGGGGGAAGTACAGCTTGAAATTCTTCAAAACCGCATACTGAGCCGTTTTGGGATATCTGTGAGTTTTGATGAAGGAAGCATTGTATATAAGGAGACCATTGCCGATACGGTGGAAGGAGTGGGTCATTTTGAACCACTCAGACATTATGCGGAGGTACATCTTTTGCTGGAACCCGGTGAGCCGGGAAGCGGTTTGCAGTTTGAGACACAATGCAGTGAGGATGTATTGAGTAAAAGTTGGCAAAGGTTAATTTTGCATTATTTGCAGAGTAAAACTCATAAAGGAGTTTTGACAGGATCGCCGATTACAGATATGAAAATCACTCTGGTTTCAGGAAAATCTCATACGAAACATACGGAAGGCGGAGATTTCAGGGAGGCTACCTGGCGTGCGGTAAGACAAGGTCTTATGGAGGCAAAGTCCATACTGCTTGAACCTTATTATTCCTTCCGGCTGGAATTGCCTGAAAAAATGGTTGGAAGAGCCATGACGGATATTGATAAAATGCACGGTACTTGCGAAATTACACAATCTGACGGCGAAGTTGCGGTACTTGTTGGAAGCGCTCCTGTCAGCTGTATGAGAAATTATCAAAAGGAAGTCAATGCATATACAAAAGGAACAGGCAAGCTTTTTTGTAGTTTGAAAGGATATGAACCATGCCACAATGCCGAAGAGGTTATAGCAAATATCGGGTATGATCCGCAAAGAGATGTTGAAAATCCCACCGGCTCCGTATTTTGCAAGCATGGTGCAGGATTTTTGGTGGAGTGGAATGAGGTTAAGAAATATATGCATCTGGAAAGCTATTTCCAGGATAAGTGTAATCCAACAGATGGAGAACCGAAAAATCAGTTTTCTTACAAAGAAGAACGGTGGATTAGTCCGGAAGAGGTCGATCAGATTCTTAACAAAATACATAACGCAAACCAGGGAAAGAAAACGGTTAAAAGAAGCCGGAGACCGGATTACGAAAGCTATTATAAGCCTAATCCTGCAAGCAATGTAAACATGCAGGCCGAACGCAAAAAAGAATATCTTCTTGTGGATGGTTATAATATTATTTTTGCATGGCCTGAGCTGAAGGAAATGGCAGAAGGGGATATGGACACTGCGAAAACAAAGCTGCTTGATTATTTATGCAATTATCAAGGAATACGGAAATGTGAAATCATTGTTGTTTTTGATGCATACAGGGTTCAGGGACATATTGAGGAAGTCATTGATTATCACAATATCCATGTGGTATATACAAGAGAGGCACAGACGGCAGACCAGTATATTGAGAAGTTTACTTATGATAATAAAAAGAAGTATGATATAACCGTTGCAACGTCAGACGGCTTGCAACAGATTATCGTGAGAGGGGAAGGCGCTTCCCTGCTTTCTGCAAGAGAGTTGAAGATTGCCATTGAAGAAACGAATGAAAAGATTAAGCAAGAGCATTTAAAAGCACAGGAAATAAACAGGAGTTATTTAGGCGAAGCATTGGACAAGGAGACAAAGCAACAGATGAAAGAAATGACAAGATAATGTATGATTAACCGGCGGACTGTTGTCCGCCTTTGTTATTCAGTATATAAGCTTTATATGGGGTACTGTGCAGTTCATCTTATACTATTTAGAATAATATGGTTGAAATACTGCATTTAAAATGATATTATTTAATAGTGTTTACATAAACGGTATGTGATGGGAGTGTTTTTTGTCAATGAAAAAGCTTAAACGACTTATTTCATATTATAAGCCTTATAGAGGTCTGTTTTTTATGGATATGTTTTGTGCGTTGGTGTTATCAGGCATAGACCTTTTTTTTCCGTCACTTGTTAAATACTTGATGGATGAAGTGTACGACAAGAAACCTGCGAATATGCTGAGTATAGTCCTCATAACTTCTTCTATTTTATTGGGGCTTTATATCATACGATATTTCTGCCAGCGTTTCATTACCTCATGGGGTCACATTATGGGTGCAAGAATGGAAGCGGATATGAGAAGTGAATTGTTTAATCATCTTCAAAAGCTTTCGTTTTCTTTTTATGACAATGAGAATACAGGAAAGCTAATGTCCCGTATAACCAATGACCTTTTTGACATATCGGAGCTTTTGCACCATGGACCTGAAGATGTTTTTATATCCATTATTAAAATAATCGGCGCAATTATTATTATGCTTACCATGGATGTTAAGCTTACTTTGATCCTTTTGGCTTTGACAGTATTTATCATAGTATTTACCGGTATGTATAATCTTAAAATGCGTGCCGTATTTGCAGAAAACCGGAAAAAGATAGCCGTTGTAAATGCAAAGGCTCAGGACAGCCTGGAAGGTATACGCGTGGTTAAATCTTTTGCCAATGAGGATATTGAATCTCAAAAATTCAGCGATGGGAACCAGGAGTTTTTAAGAACCAAGGAAGACAGTTATTATATCATGGGGAAATTTCATTCAGGAAACCAGTTTCTTCAGGGAGTTTTATATTTAAGTGTTCTTGTATTGGGAGGTATATTTTTAAGCTGGGGAGAGATTTCCACATCGGATTTGGTAGCGTATATCCTTTTTATTAATGTGTTTCTGAATCCTATAGACAAACTGGTGAATTTTACCGAGAGTTTTCAAAGGGGAATGTCAGGTTTTGACAGATTCCTTGAAATATTGGATACAGAGCCTGAAATAGTGGATAGTGAAGATGCCGAAGAATTAAGGAATGTTAAAGGGGAAATTGTTTTTCACAACGTATCCTTTAGTTATAATGAAAAAACCGATGTTTTAAGCAATATTAACCTTAAAATAGAGAGTGGTCAGACAGTAGCGTTGGTAGGCCCATCGGGTGGTGGAAAAACAACATTTTGCAGTTTAATTCCAAGGTTTTATGAGGTAAATGAAGGTTCCATAACCATAGACGGAAAGGACATTCGTAAACTGACCCTGGAATCCCTTAGAAAAAACATTGGAATGGTTCAGCAGGATGTTTATATGTTTTCAGGAAGCATAGCAGACAATATCCTTTACGGGAAGCCGGATGCTACGATGAATGAAGTGGTACAGGCGGCAAAGCTTGCCAATGCCCATGATTTTATTATGCAATTGGAAAATGGCTATGATACTTATGTTGGCGAGCGTGGAGTAAAGCTGTCCGGAGGTCAGAAGCAGAGAATTTCCATTGCAAGGGCATTTTTAAAAAATCCGCCCATTTTAATTCTGGATGAAGCCACATCGGCATTGGATAATGAGAGCGAAAGGCTTGTCCAGGAATCCTTAAACCAGCTTGCAAAAGGGAGAACAACCCTGATTATAGCACATAGGCTTTCCACAATAAAAAATGCGGATAACATAGTAGTACTGTCTGCCAATGGAATAGAGGAGCAGGGTACTCATGAGGAACTGCTGGAGAAAGGCGGATTATACGCAGCACTGTATCGGGAAGGTTTTAATGATATGGAAAAATAAGTTCAGTATCATTAAAATCATCTATTATATGATAACTTAAATTGATAACAACGGGCTATAATTTGTCCTTATTTGTCATATAGATCTGCATAAGCTGTAGGGGCGGACGACTCTGTTTGCCCGCAGTTCAGCATACATGGATCATTAAAAAACTGAACAGTTAAAAATATTCCCTGCAATAAAAAAAGGCTACATAATGCAGCAATCAACAAATGCATTAAAAATAAAATTTAAGTAAAATATATTATATTGATGCATTTTTAATAACGAATAAAGTTTACTTTTCAAAGCAGGTGAATGGATGGGTGTTGTTGAAAAAACTAACGGGAAACTGTTCAAATATATGCTGATGGTCGTTAACCCCTTTAAAAAAGCCATAATAAAAACCCAGTGCAAGGTTCATAAATTTATCAATATTCAGGCACTGGAGATTTTAAAAAATGATAAATATATGGATGCATATTACTTTTTCTCAGACTACATTGTTGAACTGAATCGGGGAGTGGTATGGGCGGACCAGGACTTTAAAAGCATAGGACATTTTTACAGTCCGTTGAAGGAGAGAGGATTGTACGGGCACAATAATGCACTGACTCTTGCGGAAGAATATTATGAATATTCAAAAAGCTATTGGCATGCAGGGAAAATTGAAAAAGCCATGTTTTATCTTGGAGCAATGGTTCACCTTGTTCAGGATATGACCATTCCGCAGCATGTGAATATCAGGCTTATGGATAGTCACCGTCAATACGAAACATTTGTTAAAAAGACTTATGATGAAGTTGAGGTCTTTAAAGCATATGAAGGCGGAATTTATCTGAACAGCGTAGAGGAATTTATATCATATAATGCAAAAATTGCAATGAAAATTTATAAAAAATTTTATTGTGTTCCTGAAGAAGAAAGGAGATTTTTCAGAATTACCAAATATACGCTTCCGCTGGCAGAAAAAACAACTGCAGGATGTTTTCTTATGTTTTACAGGAATATAAGCAAAAGAATATAGGTTGTATTTTACCACATATACTAATAAAGTATATGTAATGAAAGGTGAGGGGGATAAAATGTTGATTGAATTATTAAAAGCAGTTTTTTTGGGAATTGTTGAAGGGGTTACCGAATGGCTGCCCATAAGCAGTACGGGGCACATGATTTTGGTCGAGGAATTCATACATATTAATGCTTCGGACGCATTCATGGAAATGTTTCGTGTGGTTATTCAATTAGGAGCAATCATGGCAGTTGTACTTCTTTATTTTCAAAAGTTAAATCCTTTTTCAAATAAAAAATCGAAAAAAGAAAAGATGGATACGGTTAAGATTTGGTATAAAGTTATAATAGGAGTGATTCCTGCAGGAGTACTAGGAGTACTTTTTGATGATTGGCTTGATGAAAATTTTTATAACTATCTGACCGTAGCAATTATGCTGATTGTTTATGGTGTTCTCTTTATTCTCATAGAGAACAGAAATAAGAATAAACATCCTAAAATAAACAGCTTTGAAAAGTTGTCTTATGGTACGGCTTTTTCTATCGGAATATTTCAGGTATTATCCCTCATTCCGGGGACATCCCGTTCTGGTGCAACCATACTTGGCGCGATTATCCTTGGCACATCCCGATATATTGCAGCCGAATACTCATTTTTCCTGTCGATTCCGGTTATGTTTGGTGCAAGTGCTATTAAACTCTTAAAATTCGGTTTTGATTTTACAGGGTTGGAAATAGCATTTTTACTTGCAGGTATGATATCGGCATTTGTTGTATCCATTATAGCAATTCAGTTTCTGCTTAAGTACATAAAGAACAATGATTTTAAAGTTTTCGGCTGGTACAGGATTGTCCTTGGGATATTGGTGATTGGTTACTTTGCATTATTCCGTTAAGAGATTGTTTATTTCTTTTCCCTCCTGTTTTATCATATTGACATATGCCAGCAGCTCTTTCCTTGAAGCAACATTAAGCTTCATATATATACGCTTATTGTGGGTTTTAATAGTATTGATGCTGAGACATAGAATTCCGGCAATTTCCTTGGCGGTATAACCCTCAACATATAAGTCAAAAACGGCACGCTCCGCAGGAGATAAAGTTTTTGCTCTTTTAACAAATTCTTCATATGTGCTGGAAGGCAATGGTTTAATGGTTTCTTTCATTTTATTTTTGTTTAAAGATAAAAATTCAATCAGGTCATCAATTTCAGGGACTTTAATCTTCGGAGCATTGGCAAGGTCATCGGATTTTAAGATATTTAATCCGTCCAGAACCGGTTTTACGTATTTATTGCTAATGTAAAAGGATAATCCAATGCCCGCAAGGATAAGCAATATGCAAAGCAATAACAAATTGAGCATAATTCGGTTGGTTATGGCATCAATATCTTTTTTGGGGACCATTACCGATATTACAGGGTTATATTCTGAAAAAACCGAATCATCAGGATACAGCTTAATAGGTTTGTGCAGTCCGTAAAAAGTAGTATTGTTGTCCAGCTTATATGTTGTTAAGCTGTTTTCCTTTTCGAATATGAACATTTGAGAAGATGAAAAATCTGTGAAGCTTGCTTTATATTCACCGGCAAACAAAGATTTTGAGGGTACCAGACAATGATTTTGAATGGGTGAAAGCATAATGAACATTTTATTCAACGTACTGCTGACAGGTTGATAGGACAGCTTAAAAAGCATGGCACTGATTTCAAATCCGCATATGCCGAAAACGGTGCCGTCGGATGCTATCAAAGGTACGCTGCATATGATTACTTCCTCGTTTGTTCCGGGCAGAATGGTGGCGGAAGACCAATAATAATGACGTGATAAGGGTAATTTTGAATGAATTGCTTTATTTATTGGTTTATGATAGTAATCCGCATTTTCTACATTAAATTCCATTGTCCATTGTGCATGAAGAGAGAGAGATTTTTGTCTGGCGATACCGGGAAATCCGCGTAAAACGATAATAGTTGGTGTTGAACAATTCAGGACATTCGGCTCCATATTTTTCAAATAAAAGCCTGCCTTTGAGTGATATGAATTTTTAAGAGACGGATTTACCGTACCGTCCAAAATCATAAAAACGCCGCTGCTTTTTGTTTTTTGCAGTGCAAATAAAAGCCGGTCGCACTCAGCATAAATAATTTTTTCCATTAGTGCCGGATCATTTTTTAACCGGTTTATATTCGCATTGTTTAATAGCAATGAATTTTCAATGCTTTTCGATAAGTTTTCCGATAAAATAACTGCTTCTCCGGAGATATTGCCAAAGTCTTTTTCAATATTCCTGGATACGTAAGCAAGTTCATTTGAAATCAGCTTGATATTGTGCTTTGAGTTTGCAGAAAATGCTCCTGTCATTGATAAAATAACAATAATGCCTATAAACATGGTCAGCACAAGCATCATAAGGAAGGAAAAAAGACGAAGCCTTAAAGGCAAGCCTGATTTTTCCTTATTCTTAATATGATTAAAAAAAGAATGAATGAACTTATTATCTATCATTATACCTGACAATGACCTCACATCCGGATATTTAATAATAATTATTAATAAATTCTTCAATCGTAATATTCTTGTTTGATATGCCTTGTTTTGATTCCATTACGGCACTCTTCATTTTTTCTTCAAATGTATCTCCTAAGTTATCAAAATCATCAAACAGCGGCGGTATATAGAATTCATATTCTTTGTGCATGGTTATTATGGTGGATAATAATCGTTTTATTTTTGAATCCTGAATGTTATCAAACTCTCCTGTTATGATTTTTGAAAAGGCTTCGTTGGTAACGGGCAAATAACCTGTGGACAAGGTAAATTTCAAATTGATTTCAGGTGATGTCAACCATTTTATAAATAACGTTGCGCCATATTCCTTTTGTTTTGATGATTTTATTACGCACATTCCGCCGCCTCTTTGGATGGCAACTTTTTTTCCACCATCAAAAACAGGATACGGCAGTATTTCATAATCAATCTCTTCTGTTGTGTTGTCCAGGTATGTAACCGTTGAAGGGTAAAATAATATTCCTGCGGTGGAGCCAAGAGAACAAATTATTTCTCCGGTTTTTGCAAGGTCGGAGCTGTATCCGTCAAAAACAGCAAATGAACCTTTCAATGCAGATTTATAATAAAAATTCCAAATCTTATTAAAGCTGTCGGAGGTAAGGTTTAACCGCTCGTTTACTATAAATTGATCTCCCAGCTGTTCAAATCCAATCTGAGCAAGGTTGAACAACGAATCCGGCATAAAGAACATTTTTCCGCCGGACCATTTATAATATTCATCTGCAGCATGAACGATTCCTTCAAATGTTCCCAAAGACTCCATTGTTATGCCAGTATCTTTTAAAAAACGGTCAAAGATGGTCTTGTTAACAAACAATACCTCTGTCGATTTTGCAACCGGAAATACATAGAGTTTATCGTCCTTGATGATTCCTTCATTGAGAAAATCAGGCACATAATTTGATAATTCTTTTTCGGTGAAATATGTATTAAAATCTGCAAGAAGTCCTTTGTTTGCAAGAATTAACGCAGTTTTCGGATAAGCCGTTGTAATGTCCGGAAGCTCGGGAGCTCCGGGATCACCGTTGGCAGCCATGGATAACTTCTCATGCAGTGTGGCGGAACCGGAAATAGAAGTAATATTTATAACGATGCCTTTTTCTTTTCCTACAGTTCTGTTAAATTCGTCAACAAGCTCATCCATAATATTTTTCATTTGGCCTCCGTAATTATGCCATAATGAAATAGTTACCGGGTCATTCCTATCAAGTCCATAATTGCTTGAGCAGCTTGTCATAAATAAAAGAATCACAAGTATCATCAGGGAATAAAAACGATTTTTCATTGTAATTCACCTTAAATTCATTTTTCTTATAAAAATATTAAAATCACCCTAAAAATCACCCCGAAAATCACCCTGAATGACGATTTGGGTGATTACAAAACAAGTCACAGATAATATAATTGCATAATGAAAAGATTAGTAACAAAGGGAAAAAACATCATTTAGATTATATTATACTATTTTATCTTAGTCAATTAAATTATATGAACCGTTATCTTATCAGGGAGTGTTATATATGCCTGATGCTTTTGCGAAAAAAGTAATGGATCATTCAAATCATGATACATTTCATTTTAGTGTTGAATGTGATATTTGCGGCAAAAACATCTATAGCAAATTAATAAGATTCAGTAAAAGCGGTACTCCTGCAAGCACTGAAGGAAAGAAAAAAATATATGGTTTGCTTTGGGAAAAGGAATACAAATCTGCATTTCATAAAGCTGTGAAGGAAATTGTTCAATATTTCAGTCAGTGTCCCATGTGCAAGCGCTGGGTTTGTGATAGCTGCTTTTGCATATGTGATGAGATAGACCTGTGTGAGGAATGTGCAAACGATTTAGGTGAAAGAGGATTAAAGGTAAGTCAGGAATAAGACTTTTGGAAAGGGGGAATGTCAATGTCTTTTTAATATTATTTAACATTTTTGTTTATCTTGGTATATTGCTTTAAATTATAAAAAATGGAGGTTTTATTTATGAAGACAAGAAAATCTTTATCCATTATACTGGCGGCAGTGGTCTTATTTACGAGCTTTATAAGTGTATTTACAGTCCATGCTGCAACGGTAAGTGTAACAACCGACAAAAACGAATATACAGTGAATGAAAAAATTGTTGTCACAGTAAGCAATACTACAAAAGAACAAGAAGAATCAAATGCATTTGTGGCAATCTATAAAAAAGGAGCAAGATATAATCAATACATGAACTATGAATACATTTATAGTCTTATCGGTGGAAAATGGGAATTTAATGCACCATCAGAAAAAGGTGAATATGAAATCAGATTCTACGAAGCCGATACAAATGATGAAGATGCAATGCTTGTTTCCGTACCTATTCAGATTAAATATATTACAGACAGAACGGCAACATTAAAAACAGATAAGGAAGCATATACGCCAAATGAAGACATTACCGTTACGGTTGACGGTGTAACAGAAACACAAATACGGTCCAATGCTTATGTTGCAATATACAAAAAAGGTGGCAGGCATGAAAATTATATGTATTATGAATACATTTACAATCTGATTGGCGGAAAATGGACAGTAAAAGCTCCGTCAGAAGTAGGGGACTATGAAATAAGACTTTATGCTGCAGATGTTTATGACGAAGATGCCTTGTATGTTTCAATACCACTAAAAATCACATATACAACCACTGAAGCAATGGTTCAGCTGAATAAAAGCTTATATGCCCCAAATGAGAAGATGACTGTCACGGTAGGCGGCGTGACAGAAGCACAAATACAATCAGGTGCATTTGCGGGAATCTATAGGAAAGATGACAGACATGAAAAATACATAAATTATGAATATGTCTATAATATGATTGCAGGAAAGTGGGAAACAGCAGCTCCATATGAAATAGGGGAGTATGAATTAAGATTATATGCAGCCAACACTTATTCTGCCGATGCCTTGTTAATATCGGTGCCTTTTACAGTAAGCGGAGCACCCGTTGATTATCTTACAGAAGGTGTAAACGGTATCTCTGGTTGGGCTGTTCCGGAAGTCCAGGAAGCCATTGAGAATAATTTAACGACGCCTAAAGTAATGATTGAATTCCAAAAAGCTATTACCCGTGAAGAATTTTGTGAGCTTGCAGTAAAACTCTATGAATCCATGACGGGTAAAATTGCGGAACCGGCTCCAAGTACCACCTTTAGTGACACCAATAATCCTGAAGTACTAAAGGCATATAATCTTGGAATTGTTGCCGGTGTTGGAAATGGCAAATTTGCACCGGATAATTATGTAACTCGTCAGGAAATTGCTACTATGCTATTAAGAGTTGTAAAGGTAGCAGTACCTACACTTGACGTTTCAGTCGCAAATCCTCCGTCTTTTGCGGATGATTATGATATTGCAGACTGGGCAAGAGAAGGAATAAACTACTTTGCATCTAAGGAAATCATAAAAGGTGCCAACGGTGTATTTTTACCCAATGCAAATTGTACTTGTGAAGCTGCGATTGCACTTGTAAAACGCGTATTTGATTCCTTTTCATCAATTTAAACGATTCATTCGGTTTTAAAAATTACAATTCCTATGTTTTTACTATAAAACCAGCCATTTTGATCAATCAAAATGGCTGGTTTTTTTGTGGATCTAAAACTTAGTGTAAAATTGTTCTAGGAGAAAAAATAGCAAGAGACCACTCTTTTTGGTATAATATTAGTCGCCAAACCGAAACAAAATACCAAGGAGGGTCTCTTGTGAATAATATTATACAACA
>Ga0134101_1000059_pt1 | contig 136783 bp, 157 predicted proteins | sample 12_3_2metaG_FD_94446 | JGI IMG/M metagenome (GOLD analysis project Ga0134101, IMG submission 94446) | Switchgrass degrading microbial communities from high solid loading bioreactors in New Hampshire, USA - 12_48_3.3_201_A2 metaG | ecosystem: Engineered > Bioreactor > Semi-continuous >...
AAGGGAACCTTCTTTCTTATGTAGTATTTATTGTGGGCACTTTAAATTCTACAAGAAGTTGGTTCCCTTTTCTAGTATTAACTAGAGAACCGAGTTTACACAAAATATTTTATACTACCGAAAAAAGTTTATAATTATTGAATGGAAAGTTATAAAAAAATGATTTCTAAAAAAACACAATATTTTATAAAAATTCAATGATTTACATTAAATTGAGATTAGTGTAAAATATGTGTATTAAAGGAGGGGGCAAAGCAATGATTTTTAATCGTCTTTACAGTAATGCTAATGTTTTGGAAAAGGCTTTGGATGCTTCATGGCTTCGTAATGAAGCGATTTCTAATAATATCGCTAATGCAGATACACCAGGATATAAAAGAAAAGATGTAGAATTTGAAAAATATTTAGAAGATGCTGTCGCATTTAATAAATCTGTGCATAAAATAAATATAAATAGCATTCAACCTAAAATTGTTACAGATAATAGTTCTTTGCAAACACGTTTAGATGAAAACAATGTAGATATTGATGTTGAAATGACTGAACTGGCAAAAAACAGCATTAAATATAATACTTTAATTTCATTAGTTTCGAAGAAATTTAAAGGAATCGATACAGTTTTAAATCTTAAGTAGAGGGGAGCCATTTAGATGTCTTTTTTTAATTCTATGAATATAAATGCAAGTGGACTTACAGCTCAAAGGCTTCGAATGGATATTATTTCGCAAAATATTGCTAACATCAATACAACCAGGACAGAAAACGGACAACCATATAGAAGAAAAACTGTATTATTTGAAGAAAGAAGCAATAGCGCATCTTTTAATTCCATTCTTAAAAATAGTATGGATCAATTCAATGGTTCCGGGGTAAGAGTATCAAGAATAGCAGAAGACAACAGTGATTTTAAGATGGTTTATGATCCAGAACATCCTGATGCAGATGAGAATGGATATGTGAGAATGCCGAATGTGAATATTATTGAGGAAATGGTAAATATGATATCGGCAAATAGATCGTATGAGGCAAATGTGACGGCTATGAATACGAATAAAAATATGGCATTAAAGGCATTAGAAATTGGACGTTAAATTTATCCATAAAAATTAGGGGGATATTTATGAAAATAGGGTCAATAGGTTGGTTTGATTCCATAAAGAAAATTGAAAGTTCAAATCAAAACCAGGTAGAAAAAAAGGGAAAAGTATTTGAAGATTTTTACAAAACTGCAATGGAAATGATTGAGCAAACAAATACATTGCAGAAAGAAGCAGATCAAATCGGACTAGATTTTGCTATGGGAAAAACCGACAATATCCACAATGTGATCATTGCTCAAGAAAAAGCTGGCATAGCCCTTCAGTTTACTGTGCAAGTTCATAATAAAGTATTAGAGGCTTATAATGAAATTATGAGGATACAGCTGTAAAAAGCTTTTTTACTTTATATATAATTGCACAGAAATGAGGTGGATAAATGCAAGAGACAATTTCCCATATATCACAGCAGATTACTGAATACTGGAATAAATTTGATAAAAGTCAAAAACTCAGGTTAATACTCATAGCTTTTTTTGTTGTTTTAACTTTAGGAATTGCAATATTTATTACCACAAGACCAAAGATGGTTCGATTGTTTAACGAAGAATTGACAGTTTCTCAAGTAGCTCAGATTAAAGAGGTACTAGATGGTGCAAGTATATATAATACTACCAATGATGAAGGAACAGTAATTCAAGTAAAGAAAAAGGATTATGCTAAAGCTAAAATGACTTTGGCTAATGAGCAAATACCTGATAATGGTTTTACCTTCGAGGATGCATTAAATAATGATATGGGGACAACTGAAACAGAAAAAAAAGCAAAGTTAAAAGAAGCAAAACAGCAGGAGCTTGAAGCTGATATAGGTGCAATCGAAGGAGTAAATAAAGCAGAAGTTCATTTGGTTATTCCAGATGATGATAATTTTTTCTTAGCTTCTACCAGAGAGGCGAGAGCCAGCGTTAAGCTGGATTTAAAAACTCCATTAAGCAATAAACAAATTATGGGAATTGCCCATTATGTTGCTGGAAGTGTAGAAAATTTAGATGTAAAAAATGTACGAGTTATAGACAATAAGGGGAATATACTTTATCTGGGAAATGAAGAGAGTCCTGGAGTAAACATGGATGAACAACAGGATAGAAAACTAGCTGCAGAAAAAAATATTGAAAGCAAAGTAATATCGATATTAGGACCATTATTTGATGATGTTAGAGTTACACCTAACCTTGTTTTGAATTTTGATCAATACAAAGAAAAACAAGAATTAGTTAGTTCTCCAATTGAAGGAGAAGACCGCGGACTTATATCTTATGAAAATACTGCATCACGAAAGACTTCTAGTGGATCCGAAGGGGAAGAACCTGGCCTTGCAGCAAATGATAATGAGATACCGGCTTACGAGATGGGAGACCAGAATAATTATCAGGCTAAAGAAGATCAAAAAGAGATTAAATATGAATTAGACAAGAAATATACAGAGTTAGAAAAAAGTGTTGGAACGATTATACCTGAGCAATCATATGTATCTGTAGTTGTCTTGCGAGATAAGATATACGATCAAGAGAAGAAAGAAAAAGAAGAAAGAACAGGCAAAGAAGACGAGTTGCAGGAAAACGAGACCTGGGAAGAGTTTAAATATCGTATCAAGTCAAGAGCAGCCATGATAGACATTGATAATGAATATCCTGAATTGGAAAACTTAGTTGCAAAGGCAGCGGGAATTAGTGTAGATAATCTTGAGATTGTCGGGTATGAGGTTCCTGTATTTATAGATAAAGAGATTCAAAAAAGGCCTTATAGTGAATACGTAATGTTAGGGATTTTATTTGCCCTTATTGCATTGTTTGCGTTTGCATTAATTAAGAAAACTGAACCTCATGAGATTACTGAAATTGAACCTGAATTATCTGTGGAAGAAATGCTTGAAAATGCACAGACGAAGCAAGAAGAAGTTGATCCTATTGAATATAATGAAGAGTCAGAAATCAGAAAGCAAATTGACAAATTTGTTGAAGAAAAACCTGAAGCAGTGGCTAGTCTGTTGCGCAACTGGCTAAGTGAAGAATGGGAGTGAACATAAATGGCAGTTGTGAGGGAGGAATATTCAGGTAAAGAAAAAGCCGCCATGCTGCTTATTGCATTAGGACCTGAAAAATCTGCAAAAATATTTAAGCATCTGAAAGAAGAGGAAATAGAGCAGCTGACTTTAGAAATTGCAAATATTCGAACCGTTTCTGCACAAATGAAAGAGAAAGTACTGGAAGAGTTTTATCAAATTTGCTTGGCACAGCAGTATATTGCTGAAGGAGGGATTTCTTATGCCAAGCAAATTCTGGAAAAAGCTTTGGGAAGCGAAAAGGCTTTGGAGGTTCTCAACAAACTTACTGTTTCTCTCCAGGTTAGACCTTTTGACTTCGTTCGAAAGACAGATGCGTCTCAATTATTAAACTTTATCCAAAATGAACATCCTCAGGCTATTGCATTAATTCTTGCTTATTTAAAACCAAGTCAGGCGGCTACCGTTCTTGCAGCTCTTCCTCAAGAGAAGCAAGCTGATGTAGCAAGAAGGATTGCTTTGATGGATAGGACTTCGCCGGATATTATAAAAGAAGTTGAAAGAGTATTAGAGAAAAAACTATCTTCGTTAGTAACAGAAGATTATACTGCAGTTGGTGGAGTAGATGCAATAGTTGAGATTATCAATTCTGTTGACAGAGGTACCGAAAAGCATATCATGGAAACATTAGAAGTTGAAGATACTGAATTGGCAGAAGAAATTAAGAAGAAAATGTTTGTATTTGAAGATATTATTACTCTGGATAACAGATCTATTCAAAGAATCCTTAGAGAAGTTGATAATAATGACTTAGCAATAGCATTAAAAGGTGCTGGAGAAGAAGTTCAAAATGTTATTTTTGCTAATATGTCCAAGCGTCTTGCTACAATGATCAAAGAAGATATGGAATACATGGGTCCTGTTCGTTTAAGAGACGTAGAAGATGCTCAGCAAAAAATTGTTAATATCATTCGAAAATTAGAAGATGTAGGTGAAATCGTTATTTCCAGAGGTGGAGGTGACGAAATCATTGTCTAATATCATCAAAGGACCTAGTGTTAAATTGAATCGTGAACAGATTGTTCACATTGACATTAGTGACAAACCAATTGAAGACATTATATTGGAAGAAGATGATAATTCTTTAGAAATCATTAAGGAAAATATTGTTTTGAAAGCCAAGCAAGATGCTCAAAGAATGATCCATGAAGCCGAGAAAAGAGCTGCAGAAATTTTAGAACAGGCGAAAAAAGATGCCATGTTTGCAAAATTGAAGATTGAAGAAGAAGGACGACAGCAAGGATATCAAGAAGGCTTTCGTCAAGGGACAGAAGAAAGTAAAAAATTAATTCATCAGGCAAAGCTAGAATTGGAAAATGCACTTAAAGAAAAAGAGAGAATGATTCGTGAAATTGAACCTCGAGTTGTAGATATAATTATTTCAATTTCAAAGAAGATTTTAGATCATGCAGTTAGTATAAATAAGCAATCTATTGTATATTTAATAAGAAAAGGCTTATCAGAACTCAAAGATCGCAGTGAAAATGTCGTAGTTAAAATATCAGAAACAGATTACGCATCGTTAATGGAATCAAATGAGGATCCATTAAGCAGTTTCGGTGTCACTGGAAAAATTGATGTAGTCAAAGATTCGTCTTTAAAGACTGGTGATTGTATTATAGAAACTCAATATGGAAATATCGATTGCAGCTTAGGTACTCAGTTTGAAGGCTTAAAACAAGAATTACTGTTAATTTTGGACAGTAAATGACATATAGAATGGGTGAGGGTTTGAACAGAATTAATATTGAAAAATATCAAAGAGTATTGGATAAAAACTATATACGATATCAAGGTAGGGTATCCCAGGTTGTTGGATTGACTATTGAATCTATTGGCCCTATTTCAAATGTTGGTGATATGTGTTTTATTCAATCACAAAATGGTGAAAATTCTGTAATGGCAGAGGTTGTAGGATTTAAAAATAATAGAATATTATTAATGCCATTGGGAGACATGGCAGGAGTTGGTCCAGGAAGTATTGTCGAGGCCTCTAAAACTGTGCTTAGTGTTCCTGTTGGATCACAATTGTTGGGAAGGGTGCTTAATGGATTAGGTTATCAAATGGATGAAAAAGAACCTATCAATTGTGATTTGCAGTATCCGATTCAAAACCAACCGCCAGACCCTCTTAAACGTAAACGTATAAAAGATATATTACCATTAGGGGTTAAAGTCATTGACGGCCTATTAACTGTAGGTAAAGGACAAAGAGTTGGTATTTTTGCGGGTAGCGGTGTCGGGAAAAGTACACTGTTAGGTATGATTGCCAGAAATGCTAAAGCGGATATCAATGTCATTGCTTTAATAGGCGAACGAGGAAGAGAAGTAAGAGAATTTATTGAAAAAGACCTTAAAGAAGATGGTCTTAAACGTTCAGTTGTTGTCGTTGCCACGTCAGATCAGCCTGCTTTAGTCCGACTTAAAGCAGCCCAGACAGCCACTGCAATTGCTGAGTATTTTCGAGATGAAGGAAAAGATGTATTGCTTCTTATGGATTCATTAACGCGTTTTTCAATGGCTCAACGAGAAGTGGGCCTGGCTATTGGCGAGCCACCTGTTACAAGAGGATATACACCTTCAGTTTTTGCTGCAATGCCAAAACTCTTAGAAAGAGCAGGTAATTCTGATAAAGGATCTATTACGGGATTATACACAGTTTTAGTTGATGGAGACGATATGACTGAGCCTGTTACAGATACAGCTCGTGGGATCTTGGATGGACATATTGTATTGTCGAGAAAAATTGCTAATAGAAATCAGTATCCTGCTATAGATGTATTACAGAGTGTATCACGTGTAATGAGTGATATTGCTAGTGCCAGACATAAGGAATTGGCTTTTAATATAAAAAGATTGTTAGCTGTCTATAGAGAAGCAGAAGATCTAATCAATATTGGTGCCTATGTTAAAGGCAGCAATGAAGAAATAGATGAAGCAGTAGATAAGTACAAAGCAATTCTTTCATTTTTAACGCAGAAAGTGGATGAAAAATACGAACTTGACGAAGTTCTGGAAGAAATGAATAAAATCGTTTCTGCTTAAAAATTAATTAGAAGGAGCAGTTTATGGGCCGATTTCAATTCCGAATGGATAATATCTTAAGTCTTAGAGAGAAATTAGAGGATAAGAAAAAGCAAGAATTTGGAGCCGCGACAAGAAAGCTTCAAATTGAAAATGAAAAGAAACAGAGTTTAATTAATGAATCAATTTATTGTTCTGAGGACTTACGTAATAGAATAAAACATCAAATTATTCCTGAAGAAATTATTTCCTATAATCAATACCTTCAGTTATTAAAAAGAAAAACTGTTGAACAAGAGAAAAGAGTAAAAAAAGCAGCACTTTATGCTGATAAAAAACGAGAAGAATTATTAGAAGCAGTTAAGCAAAGAAAGATGCTGGAAGCTTTAAAGGAAAAGCGATGGAATGAATATTTGGAAGAGTCAAATAGAGAAGAGCAAAAGATTATTGATGAAATTGTCAGCTTTAAATCTCAAAGCCGATAATGGATGGAGGCAAAAAAATGGCAAAATTAACTACAAAGACTAAAGAAAGTAAAAATGACGAAATTGAAATTCAAGAGTATAAAAAAAGTAAAAAGCCATTAATTATTACTTCCACTATTATATTATTAATTATTATAGGGATAGGGACTGTAATTCGCTTTAATATAGGAAATTTAACAGAGAAATATCTGAGAACTCATTTGGAGAAAGTACCAATCGTAAATAATTTGCTTCTTCCCAAAAAGGAAAATGAAAATAAATATGCCCAATATTCAAAAGAGGATCTCATTCAAACTATAGAAAAACTTCAAGATGAATTGGAAAAAAAGCAACAACTGCTTGATATGGATAAAGATACAATTGAAAAGCTTGAGAATGAAATTGCTAGATTGAAAGAAATTGAAGCCACACAAATTCAGTTTAGAGAAGATAAGAAAAAGTTTGATGAAATGGTTGCAACACAAAATTCAACTGAATTTTTAGAGTTTTATAAGGAAATGTATCCTGATACAGCAGCAGAAATATATGAAAGATTGATTGGTGAAGAAAAACTGATACAGGATGCAAAAAAATATGCTGAACCATTTCAAGCTATGGACCCTGAAAATGCAGCAAAACTTTTTGAAGAAATGGTCAGCACAGATATTGATTTGGTTGTTCTTATTCTTCAAAATATAGATAGTGAACAACAAGCTGCTATCCTGGGAGAAATGAATCCCGCAGATGCAGCAAAAATAGTTAAAACGATGGCACCATAAGAAGAAAGGAGGGAGACAGATGAATATTCAGCTATCTACAATGGAGTTTTCTATTGGGCGAGCACAGATCAATCAAAATGTTAGTAAAAGGGAACTTTTTAATGAGAATCAGGAGAGTTTTGGAAGTGTTTTAAAAAATACTCAAAACAGTAAGCAAAATCATGATCCTGTTCAATCAGAAGTTTCAATTTCTCGAAATGAAAAAAATATTAAAACTTCCCTTCATGAAAAACATAACGATAAGGTAGAAAACTCTCAAGCACAATACAGAAATAAAGAGAAAGAAGTTCCAACTGAAGATGAAGTAATTGATGCACTAGCAGAAAAAACTGGTATGACTGAAGAGGAAATAGAATCAGTTTTAAACGAACTTGGAATTACTGTGTTTGATTTACTTTTGCCTCAAAATTTACAGCAGTTTCTTCAACATATTTATAATGTTGAAGATTCTATGGAATTACTTTCTATTCCAAATATCAATCAGACTTATAAAGATATTATGAGTTTATTCCAAGATCTAAAAGAGAGTTTTCCTATTCTACAAAACATAGTTGGTAGTAATGAAATATTAAAAAGTACCACGATTAATAATGAAGAAATGATGCAGATAGATTTATTTATGGAAAAACAGACTCAAGAAGAATCAGCGCAAAACATACCAACTACTTCAAATAATGTGCTTTTAGAAAAGCAATCTCAATTTGATACTAATTTTTCACAGAACAATTCTGATACTCAGTCTCAAATGTTAACTGATGAAATTACTGTAATTGATATTAAGAAAGATGAGGCTATTTCAACCAATAGTTCATCTACTTTAAGTAATGATGAATTAGAAGAAAGCGATGAAATTGGAGCCGTTAACTTAAATAACGAATTCGTTGAAAACATAGAACTCAACGGCAATAATATCATCGTTCAGCAGAATATCATATCTGATGGTCGAATCATTGAGAGTACTCAGGCTCAAATTAACCCTCATTCAGTCAATACAGAGCAGCTTATTAATCAGATGGTAGAGCATATAAAGGTTAATATCACAGAAGATACAACAGAAATGAATCTTCAGCTCAAACCAGATCATTTAGGAAACTTATCTTTAAAACTCATAACTGAAAGAGGTATTATTACTGCTCAGTTTGTTGCTGAAAGTCAAACAGTTAAAGAAATTATTGAAGCGAACTTTAACCAACTTAAAGATGTACTTCAAGAACAAGGTTTTCTTATCCAAAATTTGGAGGTTTCAGTAAAACAAGAATTTCAGGATCAAGGCTCTAATTTCATGGAGAGAAATACATCTAAGTCAGCTAAAAGGATAAGAGAAATCCTTTCTGATCTGAGTGAGGATTCGGTGGAAAACTACAATGCTGAATACAATAACCCTTATAGGCGATCTGACAGCGAGATCGATTTTTCAGCATAAAGTTTCATTGCATATATTTAGGAGGTGAAATGATGGCAAATGTAAACTATGTTAGTGCTACAGATTCAAAGATCCAGTATGAAAAAGCAAGTACCTCAGCTAAAAATGAATTAGGTAAAGATGCATTTTTGCAGCTTTTGGTTACACAGCTCAGATATCAAGATCCTTTAAATCCTACTGATGATAAAGAATTTTTAGCCCAGATGGCACAATTTACTTCCTTAGAGCAAATGCAGAATATGAATCGTAGTTTTGAAGCTACTAAGGCATTTGCATTACTGGGAAAAGAAATACAGGCAACTGTCACGAATGAACAGACATCTCAGACTGAAACTGTTCAAGGAAAAGTAGAGTATGTTAAAATGAAAAATGGTGAGCCATATCTTGTTGTAGAGGGTAAGGAAATTCCTGCTTCCAAAGTGGAAATTGTAACTGAATCTGAAATTATCGGAACTGATGATCAAATCACAAATGCTTTTGAACTCATTGGTAAGGTTGTACAGTTTGCAAGAAAGAATCCTGAATCTAATGAAACAGAATATATTGAAGGAAAAGTACAACACATTAATATGAAAGCTGGCAAACCGTATGTTGTGATCGGTTCTAATGAAGGAATGATTGAAACAGCTCTGGATAGTATCGAGGGAGTTGTAGAAAAAGATTCTCTGGTGGGCAAACGCATAATGGGCTCTTACTATAACACGGAAACACAAGATTATGAAAAGATTGAAGGGGAAGTAGAATATATCTTCATAAGAGGAAGAAATACTTATGCTGTTGTTAATGGAAAAGCAATGACTCTTGAAGATATTGATAAAGTGTTTAGGGATTAGCTTAGGAGGTGATTTAATGAAAATTACCAAGAACCTCATAACACACCCTATAACTAAAAACGATCAAATAACACGAAGCAATCCATTAAATCCTGTCTATGATGGAACTTTGAGTCAGTTTGATCAAATATTAAAAGATAAACTAGCGTTGAATGACCAAGTGAAATTTTCAAAACATGCTGCTATGAGGTTAAATTCCAGACAGATAAAATTAAGTGATGAGCAAATAAAAAAATTGCAAGTGGGAATTGAAAAGGCTGAAGAAAAAGGAATAAAAGATTCCCTTGTATTAATTGATAAAGTTGCATTAGTTGTTAATGTCAGAAGTCGTACTGTGGTAACTGCACTCGATTCAAGTGGAGAAAAAGAAGCAATTTTTACGAATATCGATGGTGCTGTTATTGTATAGCTGGACCTTTTTAGAGGAGGCTTTCATCTTGGACTGATTGAAGAGATGGATGACAGCACACCAATTTAACTAATCATAAGGAGGTCGATTGATCATGATGAGATCAATGTTTTCCGGAGTTTCCGGATTAAGAGTTCATCAAACAAAGATGGATGTTATCGGTAATAATATTGCCAATGTAAATACCACGGCTTTTAAATCCAGTCGCGTGACTTTCAATGAGATTTTTAGTCAGACTCTTCAAGGAGCCAGTGGAGCAAGTGCCCAGACGGGAAGAGGTGGAAGAAACCCAATGCAGGTTGGATTGGGAGTTAATGTCGCTTCTGTTGATACACTTATGACTACTGGTGCTTCTCAAAGAACAGATAATCCTTTTGATCTAATGATCGATGGCGACGGATTCTTCGTAGTTGGTGATGAAAGTGGAACATATTTTACAAGAGCTGGTGCTCTTCGTAAGGATGACGATGGAAACTTGGTTATTCCTAATGGTATGAAAGTTAAAGGATGGCCTGCAACAAGTGATGGAACAGCAATTCAAAGAGGAAATGTAGTGGATTTAAAATTAGATAAACCTGAAAACCTAAGTGCAGCTCCAGAAGCTACAACACATCTTCGCCTTGAAGGAAATATTAGTACAGCAAACAGAAATGAACCAATTTCTGTTGAACTTCAATTCTATGATAGTTTAGGAAATCTTTATAGTGGTAATTTTGAAATAGCATATAATTCAACTTCCGCAAAATGGGAATTGCAGATTCCTGAAGATTTAGAAATAGTGGATACTAATGGGCAAAAATATACTTTAAAAGGTCCTACTGGAGGAAGTACTATAGAAATTGCATTTGATTCCAAAGGGAATTTTGATGCGGCAAATTCCACAGGGCAAGGAATATTTACAATAGCCAATGCTGGTGGCAATGCATTTGATTTATCATCAACTACTGACCTTGTAAGTGGAACACCTATAAAATCTACTATTGGACCACTTACAGTAAATGTTACAGGTTTAACACAATATAACCAAAAAACAGATATTGATCCTCTTATGGGAGATTCTAATGGATTAGGTGCTGGCCGTGCAGCGGGCAAACTTAATGGATACAGTATAGGTTCTGATGGAATTATCATAGGGCAATACAGTAACGGACAACAAAAAATATTAGGACAGGTAGTTGTTGCAACCTTTAGAAATCCTGCTGGACTTGAAAAAGTTGGAGATAATCTTTTTGCTGCTACTGCCAACTCTGGTGAGTTTGATGGAATCGGAGAAGAACCTGTACTTCTAGGAGGAGTACTTGAGATGTCGAATGTGGATCTTTCTAAAGAATTTACAGAAATGATTACTACTCAAAGGGGCTTCCAGGCTAACTCAAGAATTATTACTGCTTCAGATGAAATGCTTCAAGAGTTAGTTAATTTAAAACGTTAAAATAAAGTTCACACACTTTAAGTCTTAAAGACTTAAAGTGTGTGGAAATTTATTATGCCTTTTTACAATAGAATTTCAAATTTATGTCATAAAAGGCGGGATTATAAATGATTAAAGTAACAAGATTAAATGATACTCAGATCGTAATCAATGCAGAGTTAATCGAGTTTGTGGAAGAAACTCCAGATACGGTAATTACTATGACAACAGGGCGCAAAATTGTGGTAAAAGAGACAATTGATGAAATTATCGGCACTGTGATACAATATAAGCGAAAAATTTACAGTCGAATAGATCATCTAGCAGAGTGAGGTGGAGTTGTTGGATATTTCAACCATAATTGGATTTATATGTGGAATTGTATTTGTTATAACATCAATAATGATGGGTGGAAGATTAGGTTTATTTTTTGATCTTCCTTCTGTAATGATTACAATAGGGGGTACTTTTGCATCTGTTTTAATTTCTTACCCTTTAAATAAATTTTTAAATTCATTAAAATCAGCACGTTTAGTTTTTAAAACTCAGGAGTTTGATACTGGAAATATCATTCAAAAGATTATTGATTTAGCAAATATCGCCCGAAAAGAAGGACTGCTTGCTTTGGAAGAAGCAGCTCAGTCTATGGAAGATAAATTTTTACAAAAAGGTATATTATTAATTGTAGATGGTACTGATCCTGAATTGGTTAGAAATATTTTGGAGACAGAATTAGCTTTTGTTGAAGGACGCCATAAAGAAGTTCAAGGTTTTTGGGAGACGGTTGCTAGTCTTGGGCCTGCTTGGGGAATGATTGGAACATTGATTGGTCTTATAAACATGCTTGACCAATTAAATGACCCCTCCTCAATTGGACCTTCAATGGCAGTTGCATTAGTAACAACTTTTTATGGTTCAGTTTTAGCTAATTTCATATCCACTCCAATTGCTAATAAATTAAAGATCAGAAGCAGTGAAGAAGTATTGTTAAAAGAAGTTATGATTGAAGGACTCCTTTCCATCCAAGCAGGGGAGAATCCAAGAATCATTGAAGAAAAACTGAAAGCATTCTTATCACCAACCTTACGTGATACTGTAAATGAAAAAGATGAAGGGGAAGCAAAGGCGGGTGAATAAAATGTCTAGGAGAAAACAAGAAGAAGAAGTAAAACAAGGTGCACCGGAGTGGATGAATACTTATGGAGATATGGTTACTTTGCTCCTTACTTTCTTTGTTCTTCTTTTTTCAATGTCAACTGTAGATGCTGAAAAATTCAGAGGTTTCATTAATTCATTGGAAGGTTCTGTTGGAATCTTATCGGGAGGAAGTTCTGTTATAGGTGATGGCAGTGAAATTGGAAATGGAATCAACCAATTGCCGGATTTAGAGAAATATTTTTCAGAAACTACTGACCAAATGGATTTAAAGAGTCTTGAGGAACTAAAAAAGATGCATTCAGATATGGAAAAGTATATTAAAGAAAATCATTTGACAGAAAAAGTGGATGCAAAACTAGGAGATAATTATGTAACTTTAACTTTTAAAGATGGTGTCCTTTTTGATACTGGTAAAGCGGAGTTAAAACCAGAGGCTATTGAGATATTAGATAAAATAGGTATCCAGCTTGCAAAATATCCTAATAATAGGATTCGGTTTGAAGGTCACACAGATAATGTGCCAATCCGTACTGTTCAATTTCCGAGCAATTGGGAATTATCAGCAGCAAGAGCTATTGCAGTTGCAAAGTATTATATCAATGAGCTATCTTTTGATCCTAAACAGTTTTCAACCGAAGGTTTTGGAGAGTATTCCCCTATCGCCGATAATTCTACTGCAGAGGGGAGAGCAAAAAATAGAAGAGTAGAAATTAAAATTTTGAGCGAGTACGCATCAAATGCAGCTATTAATCAGTAATGCTTAAAGGGGGAAATACAATGGAAAAAAGCAAAATATTTATTTATTCTGTTATCGGTGTCTTATTTGCAGCTGTAATTGCTGTTTCTGTTGCATTGTCTTTTACACTAAAGTCACTCAAGTCACTTGCTGAATCAAGTCAACAGAGTGTATCGATTGCAGAAGAGAGAAAAGTAGATCCGAAAGATATCACTATTTTGTCTATTAGTGATCCTATAACTGCTAACTTGATTAGTGATAAAGATAGCGATGAAAAGCATATACTTCGTCTATCAGTCGGATTAGCTTTAGATCGCAGCCAAAAAGATTATAAATCTTTAAATGAAGAGTTAAGCGGGAAAATGGATATTCTAAGGCATATTATTATTAATGTCATCCGTAATTCAACATATGAAGAAATGCAGGAGCCAAATGTACAAGAATTAATTGGAAAAGAAATATTAAATGAGATCAAAAACGAATTTCAAACAGATACGATAGTAGATATTTACTTTGGAGAATTTTTTGTACAATAGCTTTGCAAGATATGTTAGAATAGACTATGGGAGGTGGTTAAATGGGTGAAGTTCTATCGCAAAGTGAAATAGATGAGCTGCTGAAGGCTTTGAATACAGGAGAGTTAGATGTTTCAAATATTCAAACCACTGACCGGGAAAAGCATATAAAAAAATATGATTTTGCCAGGCCTTCGAAATTTGCGAAGGAACAATTGAGAACTTTGGAAATTATTTTTGATAATTACTCTCGAATTGTATCAACGTATTTATCCGGCTATTTACGCACTCCAACTCAAATAGATGTTGTGAATGCAGAAGCAGTCACATATTATGAATTTAGTAATTCTTTAGCGAATCCGGTCATATTGTCCAGTGTAGACTTTTCGCCTTTAAAAGGATCAATTTTACTTGAACTCTCTCCTAATTTAGGATATTGCATCATAGATAGAATTTTAGGCGGTATGGGTTCAATGATTGATAAAATAAGGGAGTTTACAGAGATAGAGAGAATCCTACTAGAAAGAATTGTTGCTCAATTGGTGAACTTATTACGAGAGCCATGGGAAAATGTTATTGCAATCAATCCAAGATTAGAGAAAATTGAGACAAATTCTCAATTTGCACAAATTATATCTCCGAATGAAATGATTGCCCTTGTAACTTTGAATATGAAAATTGGCGAAGTTGAAGGGATGATGAATATTTGTATACCGCATTTGGTTATTGAACCTATAATGGATAGGCTTAATACCAAATATTGGTTCACAACTGTTGAACAAGATGATAATGTAACCTATAGAAAGTATTTAGAAAGAAGGTTAGAAATCGCAAAAATTCCCGTGAAAGCCGTATTAGGAAAAACCTATATAACCGTTGGAGAATTTATTAATCTCCAAGTTGGTGATGTTATAAAATTGGATTCATATACAAATTCCGATCTAGATGTTATGGTTGGCAATCTTTTAAAATTTCGTGCTAAACCGGGAATCTTCAAAAATAGAAATGCAATTCAAATTACTTCAATTGAGAGGAAGGAGGATGAGTAATGGGAGATATGCTTTCGCAAGCAGAAATCGATGCATTGTTGGGAGGAACTGATGCAGATTTAAGTGAATCCAATGATGCATATGGCATAGTTAAAGATATCCTTACTGATGATGAAAAAGATGCATTAGGTGAAATAGGCAATATAAGTATGGGAACAGCTGCTACAACATTGTTTACTTTGTTAAATCAAAAGGTAACCATTACAACTCCAAAAGTAAAGGTTGTAACTTGGAGTGAGTTGTCTACAGAGTATGTTAAACCTTTCGTAGCAATTAATGTTGAATATAAAGAAGGACTGAAGGGAAGTAATTTACTCATCTTAAAAGAGGATGATGTTAAGGTTATTGCTGATCTTATGATGGGCGGAGATGGAACCAATGTACAAGGAGAATTGACTGAACTTCATTTAAGTGCTATTAGTGAAGCAATGAATCAAATGGTTGGTTCTGCAGCTACTTCTATGTCGTCTATGTTTAATAAAAAAATTGACATTAATCCACCCCATGCATTCGTTGTAAATCTACAAGATGGCAATATGGTAGATAGTTTTGGGTTTGGTGAAGAAGGTGTTGTAAGAATAGCCTTTAAGATGGAAATAGGCAATTTAATTGATAGTGAAATTATGCAAATTCTTCCTGTTGATTTTGCAAAAGACTTAGTAAGGAATTTGATCCATTCTGAGGAAAAACAATCTCAGCAGCCTAAAAACGTGGAACAACCGGTTAATTCAAATTCAGGCACTACACCAATACAACAAGAGGGAATGATGTTTAATAATCCACAACCGAATTTATCCTATGATCAATACGCTCAGTACACTCAACCAAATAATATGGGCTATCAAATACCTCCTACACAACAACCACAAATGATGCCTCAAAATTCTTACCAACAAAGTGTTAATGTACATCCAGCAGAGTTTCAGAGTTTTGATGTTGCTGCAGTTATGAGACAAAAAGAAAATATTGATATTATCATGGATGTACCTTTAGAAGTAACTGTTGAATTAGGAAGAACACATAAATTAATTAAGGAAATCCTTGAATTTAGTCCGGGAACTATTATTGAGCTAGATAAATTGGCTGGTGAGCCTATAGATATTCTGGTTAATGGAAAATTTGTTGCTAAAGGTGAAGTTGTTGTGATTGATGAAAATTTCGGAATTAGAATTACTGAAATCACTAATCCCGAAAATAGGATATAATAATGTACTAAGGCAAATTTTATTACTTTTGGCATAGAAATTATAAAAAAAATATATTATAATACCTATAAGTTAAACAGCTAGATATTTTCAATAATCATTCAAAGGAGAGGGTATTTAATGGCAAAAAAGATTTTAATCGTTGATGACGCAGCTTTTATGAGAATGATGATTAAAGACATTTTAACCAAAAACGGATATGAAATTGCGGCTGAAGCTGAAAATGGAGCTAAAGCAGTAGAAAAATTTAAAGAATTATCCCCTGATTTAGTAATTATGGATATAACAATGCCTGAAATGGATGGTATTCAAGCGGTTAGGGAGATTAAAAAAATAGATGGCAATGCAACAATTATCATGTGTTCCGCAATGGGACAACAAGCGATGGTAATTGAGTCAATCCAAGCTGGAGCAAAAGACTTTATAGTTAAACCATTCCAAGCAGATCGTGTAGTTGAAGCTGTAAAGAAGGTTATTGGATAAGATGAACGTTCAACTTGATATTTCTTTTTCGTTCCTATTGTTTCAGAATAGCAATATTTCTAATACTGGAGGTCAGACGAATATAAACTGGTTTAATATGTTAGGCCAGTTTTTTTTCCTAATATTCCTATTTGCTTTGATTTTGTTTGGTGCATATTATGTTACGAGATGGTTTGGCAGGTTTCAATATCAGAATTACCAAGGAAGTAACATAAAAGTATTAGAATCTGTGATCATCGGTCCTCAGAAGATGCTTCAGTTAATTCAAGTAGGAAATCATATTTACTTAATTGGTATTTCAAAGGATCATATTGCATATTTAACAGAAATTGAAAAAGAAGCTATTCAAATTAAAAAATCGTCACAAATTAAATTTGATTCTTATTTGAAGCAATGGATTAAAAAGTTGGACAGAGATTCACAGAGTAAGGACATAAGTTCTGGTGGAGAGAATCATGATGAAAACAAGGAAAAATTTTAAATTTTTAGTATTTGGAATAATAATTACTTTATTTATACAATTATTTTTTGGGTTTGAAGTTCATGCAGAACCAGTAGATAATGTAACTTTGCCAATACCTCAGATTGGCATTAATATAGAAGCTGCAGAAAATCCACAAGAGGTCGTTACCAGTTTGCAAATTTTATTTATCCTCACAATACTTTCATTGGCACCTTCTATATTAATTATGATGACGTCATTTACAAGAATTGTTATAGCATTACATTTCTTACGTTCTGCATTAGGTACTCAGCAGACTCCGCCCAATCAAGTTCTTATTGGACTCGCTTTATTTTTAACATTATTCATTATGGGTCCTACTTTTTCAGAAATTAATGAGCAAGCTCTAAAACCTTATACAGCAGGACAAATATCTCAGGAGGAAGCTATTGAAAATGCCATGAAACCCATAAGAAATTTCATGTTCAGACAAGTGAGAAATAGCGATCTGAACTTATTTATGGGAATAGCTCAAATGGATCCTATTGAAAATACTGATGATGTAAGTATTACAGATCAAATTCCTTCAAGAGTATTAATTCCTGCATTTATCATTAGTGAATTAAAAACAGGATTTATGATTGGTTTTTTATTATACATTCCTTTTATTGTTATTGATATGGTTGTCGCTTCTACATTAATGTCAATGGGAATGATGATGCTTCCTCCTGTTATGATTTCGCTTCCTTTCAAAATATTGTTATTTGTTATGGTAGATGGATGGAATTTAGTTATAGGACAGCTTGTTCAAACTTTTAGGTAGAATAAGAGGTGGAAAACCTTATGGAGCAGATGGTTATAGATTTGGCACGGGATGCTTTGCTTGTTGTTATAAAAGTGTCAGCTCCTATGCTTTTAATGGGTTTAACTGTAGGATTAATTGTAAGCATATTTCAAACGGTTACATCTATTCAGGAATCGACATTGGCTTTTATTCCAAAAATCCTTGCAGTATTTGTGGCTATTTTGATCTTTGGTCCTTGGATGCTTACAACTTTATTAGAATATATAAATAATTTATATACAAATATGAATATGTACATTCGTTAAAGGAAAATGAACGATGGATTTTTTAATGAGCAATGTATTTTTAAGAATAGATATTCTTATATTGGTTTTTGTCAGATTTTTAGGCTTTTTTGCTACATCTCCTATTTTTGGAGGTAGAAATGCTCCTACTTATGCAAAAATAGGGTTTTCATTTATTGTCAGTACTATTGTACTTTCTACAATACCTACCATGACAGTGACTTATGAGGATACGATTTTAGGATATGTACTTCTTGTATTAAAAGAATTAACTGTAGGAGCCATATTTGGATTTTTAGTCTATATCATTTTGACTATCTTTTACTTAGCGGGACAATTAATAGACTATCAAATAGGGTTTTCAATGATCAGTGTCTTAGACCCTCTAAGCAACATACAAGTACCTATTACTGGTAATCTTTATTATTTTATGGTTTTGACAATACTTTTGGTAACTAATGGTCATCACAAAATCATTCAGGCATTATTCTATAGTTATCAAGTGTTGCCTATTGGTCAAGCAGTATTTAACAGTGAATTATTGGGACATTATATTGTTATTCTGTCTGATATTTTTATTATTTCCATTAAAGTTGCGTCTCCGATTATAGGAGCTATTTTAATTCTCGATTTTGCGTTAGGAATATTGGCTAGAACAGCTCCTCAGATGAATATGTTTGTTATTGGGTTGCCTCTAAAGTTGATTTTAGGTTTGGCATGCTTAGTGGTAGTAATGCCGTTATTTACTATGATTTATAATTATGTTTCAAAGGAATTGTTTGAAAAGTTATTTTTCATCATTAAGGGAATGATTCCATGACAGAAGAATTTAATATCGTTGGACCATCGGAATTAGTAAGATATGATTTGCAGTTTTTTGCAGATAAAGATGGAAAAACAGAAAAGCCTACTCCAAGAAAACGTAGTAAAGCAAGAGAAGAAGGGCAAGTAGTTAAAAGTATGGAGATTAATACGGCTTTTCTGCTTATATTGATGTTCTCATCTCTTGAAATATTCGGACCATATATTTACGGAAGATTTACTTCAATTTTTGAAAACACTTATATTTTATTGCCGGAATTGGATAATATTTTTACCAACACCTATATCCTAGAATTTGTGCCGCATGTATTATTAGAAATTATTATTATTGTAGCTCCATTATTTGCAGTTGCATTGACTGTAGGAATTACCATTAGTTATGTTCAGGTAGGCTGGCATCCTACATTTAAACCTCTGCGACCTAAATTTGCCAGATTAAATCCTATATCGGGTTTTGGCAGGTTATTTTCAAAGCATTCTATAGTAGAATTATTAAAATCTATAGTGAAAGTTGCAATTCTTAGCGCTGTGATTTACAGTTCGGTTATTAAAGAGGTAGATAATATTGTTCTTTTGATGGATATGGAATTATTACAAATGGTTCAATACATTGGAAAAGTCATTGTCGACATGGGCGTTAAAGTAGGTATGTTTTTTATATTTATTGCTACAGCAGATTATGCTTTTCAAAGATATGAGCATGAGCAGAATTTAAAAATGACTAAAGAAGAAGTAAAAGATGAATATAAAATGACGGAAGGAAATCCTGAAATAAAAAGTAAAATTAGGCAGAAAATGCGAGAAATTTCTTTGAGGCGAATGATGCAAGAAATACCAAAAGCCGATGTTGTTATAACAAATCCGACTCATTATGCTGTAGCTATACAATATGATTCTAATATTGCTTCTGCACCGATTGTAATAGCAAAAGGTGTAGATTATTTAGCGTTAAGGATCAAGACTATAGCAGGAGAAAATAATATAGAGATAGTAGAAAATAAACCGCTTGCAAGAGCACTGTATCAAACGGTAGATATTGGGAAAGAGATTCCACCTGAGTTGTATCAAGCTGTTGCAGAAGTATTGGCATTTGTGTATAGTTTGAAAAATAATAAATAGTTTGCTAGAATGAATACATCTTTTAATTATACGCTATTTTCATGGATGTTGAGGGAGGCTTTTGCGTGAAATCTGGAAATATGTTTCTAGGAGCGTTTGTAATATCAATTATTATGATGATTATTATACCACTTCCCCAGTGGGTTTTAGATATATTTTTTACGATTAATATTGCTGTGGCACTGATTATTCTTCTTAATACGTTGTTTTCTAAAGAAGCCACTGATATGTCAATGTTTCCATCCATTTTGCTGATCACAACTTTGTTTAGATTAGCTTTAAATATTTCTTCTACAAGATCAATTTTAGGAGAAGGATATGCCGGTGAAGTCGTTAATGCATTCGGAAGTTTCGTTGCGGGTGGAAATATAGTCCTTGGTGCAGTTGTATTTATCATTATTGTTATTATTCAATTTTTGGTTATCACTAAAGGAGCGGAGCGTGTAGCGGAAGTATCTGCAAGATTTACTTTAGACGCAATGCCAGGAAAACAGATGGCTATAGATGCGGATTTAAATACTGGACTAATTGACGAAGCAGAGGCAAAAGCTAGAAGAAAGAAAATACAGGAAGAAGCTCAATTCTATGGTGCGATGGATGGTGCCAGTAAGTTTGTAAAAAATGATGCCATTGCCGGAATTATTATTACCTTTATTAATATTATTGGAGGACTTATTTTAGGAACTACAGGAATTACAACAGGAAAACCGATGCCTCTTTCCGAAGCACTTCAAGTATATACTATTTTAACAATAGGTGATGGGTTAGTAAGCCAGATACCATCACTTTTGATCTCGACAGCTACCGGAATACTCGTAACTAAAACAGCTACTGAATCTGAGATGAGTAGTGATTTATTTAAACAACTTGGAAGTACCCCTATGGTATTTCAAATTGCAGGAGGAACGTTAATTGTTTTAGGAATTACAACACCATTACCCTGGTATATAATGGTTCCAGTAGGGATATTGCTTATTGCAGGGGCTAATTCCATTGAAAAAAATATTAAACTCCAAACAATTAGTGAAGAAGTTTCAACTGAGGATATAGAAGCTGAAGAAGTCAGAAGACCTGAAAATGTTGTTTCGCTCCTTCAAATTGATCCTATTGAATTAGAATTTGGATATGGAATTATTCCCCTTGCCGATGTGAATCAAGGTGGAGATTTACTTGATAGGGTTGTAATGATCAGGAGACAAATTGCATTAGAGTTGGGTGCAATCGTTCCGATCATACGCTTGAGGGATAATATTCAATTAAGTCCTAATCAATATATTATAAAAATAAAAGGCGTTGAAGTTGCTCAAGGCGAAATTCTGTTCGACCATTATATGGCTATGAATCCTGGTTATGTAGAAGAGGAAATAGATGGAATAGAAACTATTGAACCTGCTTTTGGATTACCTGCTTTGTGGATATCAGAAAGCCAAAGGGAAAAAGCAGAAATGCTGGGATATACTGTTGTGGACCCGCCTTCAATTATTGCGACACATTTAACGGAAGTCATCAAAAAGCATTTACATGAATTACTGAGTAGACAAGATGTCCAAACACTTATCAATAATGTTAAAGAAAAACATCCTGCTCTTATTGATGAATTAGTGCCCAAAATTTTAGGTATAGGAGAAATTCAAAAAGTTTTGGCTAATTTACTTAAAGAATCTGTGTCAATAAGAGATTTGGTTACAATATTTGAAACTTTAGCGGATTATGGTACAGTAACTAGAGATACAGATTTGCTAACTGAATATGTTCGACAAAGCCTTGGAAGGGCAATTTCTAAAAAGTTTTTAAATCAGAAAGCAAATAATGTTATTACATTAGATCCATCGTTAGAGCAAAAAGTTATGGATGCTGTACAACAGTCGGAACAAGGTTCTTATTTAGCCTTGGATCCACAGACGACTCAACAGATTTTTGAAAAATTAACCCGTGAAATCAATCGTTTTAATTCTATAGGGCAACAGCCAATTTTACTAACATCACCTATTGTAAGAATTTACTTCAAGAAACTAACTGAGCAGATTGCACCTGATTTAGTGGTATTATCATACAATGAAGTTGATTCCAATATTGAAGTGCAATCTATTGGGATGGTGAGTTTGACGTGAAGATAAGAAAATATGAAGCTAGAACGGAATATGAGGCAATTGAAAAAGTAAAAAATGATTTAGGTAAGGATGCCTTAGTTTTAAATATTAAAAAGATTAGTCCTAAAGGGATTTTCAAATTATTTAGGCGTCCTATAGTAGAAGTAACGGCTGCTTTGGATGATCAATTTACTAAAACTCAACATCAAAATGAGAAGAAAACAACTCATTATAATAGCACTGACTCAATCAAAGAAAATGATGCTGCTCATTCTGATTTAAGTACATCTCTGCAAGTGATAGACGAGCAAAAGAAAACAATAAAAAGTTTGGAGACTAAATTAGACAATCTTGAAGGATTGCTAACAAAAGTAATGGAAAAGGTAAGCACTGAAAGTCAAATCCGAATTATAGACCATAACGATAAAAGTAGAAAATATAATAGTACTATTTTACAGCTTTTTTATGACAGTTTAATCAAAAATGAGGTACTTCCTGAAATTGCGGAAATTATATTAAAAGATTTAGATCAAACAGAAGAACTCCAATCAAATAATATTAATGATTTAGTCGGAATTGTATATAATCGAATTATGCAAATCCTGGGAAAACCAATTCCTATTGAAATTAATAATACTACTCCAAAAGTTGTTTTTTTTATTGGACCTACTGGAGTAGGGAAGACTACAACAATTGCGAAGATCACGGCTCATTTTGCGCTCAATATGCAAAAAAAAGTAGGGTTAATTACTGCAGATACGTATCGTATAGCTGCTGTGGAACAGCTTAAAACCTATGCAGAGATAATTAATGTTCCAGTAGAAGTAATTTATTCTCCAGAAGAATTAACAGAAACATTGGATAAAATGAAGAATCGAGATATTATATTTGTTGATACTGCAGGAAGATCTCATAAAAACTTTCAGCAATTTCAGGAATTAAATCATCTCTTGTCGACAATAGATGAAAAAGAAGTATTTTTAGTTTTGAGTGCAACAACAAAATATAAGGATATGCTTCATATAATTAATAAATATTCCCCAGTTACTGACTATCGTATTATCTTCACGAAAATTGATGAGACAACTGCTCTTGGGGCAATTCTAAATGTACGTTATTTTACACAAAAGCCTCTATCCTATATTACATTTGGCCAAAATGTTCCAGATGATATTGAATTGATGAGTCCGGAAAAGATAACAAAAGCCTTATTAGGGAGTATGGAAGAATGATTGATCAAGCAGAAAATCTAAGAAAAATTATACACGGCAATAATCAGTTTAAAAATGAGGTTTCAAAGGCGCGTTCAGCAAGAGTAATAACAATTACAAGTGGAAAAGGGGGAGTCGGAAAGAGTAATGTTGCAGTTAACTTGGCAGTACAATTGAGAAAAATTGGGAAAAAGGTTGTAATAATCGATGCAGATTTTGGGTTAGCTAATATAGAAGTCATTCTTGGTATTGTTCCTCAATACACTATTAGTGATGTTATGAATGGCAAGAAGGTAATCACAGATGTTATGACTGAAGGCCCCTTGAATATTAAATTTATTTCTGGAGGATCAGGGGTACAGGATTTGATTCGTCTTAATGAGAGTCAGTTATCATATTTTATTAAAAACTTATATCTTCTCGATAAAATGGCTGATTTTATATTAATCGATACAGGAGCTGGTTTAACAGATCCTGTATTATCTTTCTCGAGAGCAGCGGATGAAATTATTTTAGTGACGACACCGGAACCCACTTCTATTACAGATGCTTATGCACTTGTTAAGACATTGTCTATTCAAAATAGCAAATCTATTCCCAATATTAAGCTCTTAGTGAATAGAGTAGATGATGAAGAAGAAGGAAAAGAAATATACTTAAAATTGAAACAAGTATCCAAGCGTTTCTTAGGCATAGAGATAGAGGAGTTAGGATACATCCCATATGATAGAGCATTAGTTAAGTCAGTTAAATTACAAGAACCAGTTTCTATAAGTTTTCCCAAAAGTGAAGTAAGCAGAGCATTTGAAGACGTTTCCAATAAAATTGCAAATATTGACAGTGTGGACAAAACAGGTTCGGGATTTACCTCATTTGTCAAACGTTTAATGAATATATTTAATTCTTAAATTCAAATAATCTTCAATGAGGAGGACAGCAATGAATGAACCGATAGTACCAGGACTGAAAGTTGAGATCATACGTCATAGTTTATTAGACAAAAATTTATCTCGAAGTTTTATTAGTCAGATAGAAGAATGCGTTGATGATAAAACTTTAATTATCGCGGCACCTATATCAGGTGGAAAAATTGTACGTCTAAAGATTAATAATCAATACAATTTGGTTATATATGCGACTAATGGATATTACAGATGTAATGGTGTCGTTAAAAAATCTTTTAGAAAAGGCTTAATTGAAATGTTGGAAGTTGATTTGGTAACACCCTTCGAAAAATTTCAGAGAAGGGAATTTTTTAGATTTGAATGTGTTATTCCATTTCAATTTCAAGTAGGAGACCTTTGGGAATCGGGAATTATAAAAGATATTAGCGGCGGAGGCATACGATTTATTACAAATTCACAATTAAATACAAAAGAAAATCTTGTGATGAGAATTCCTCTAGAAGCAGAAGAAATACTTTTATGCGGCAAAATATTAATAAAAGAAGATTCGAATACAGAACTCTACAAATATCAATATAGAGTCTTGTTTGATGATATCAAAAAAAATGACCAAGATGCTATAATACAGTATATTTTTATGCAGCAGAGAAAACAAGTCAGACAATATAAAGGATTGTGATTGCAATGCTTGAAAAGAAAAAAGTATTGGTTATTGATGATTCTGCTTTTATGAGAAGAGTGATTTCTGATATAATTAATAGTGACCATAGGTTTATTGTAGTGGGAACTGCAAATAATGGCGAAGAAGGTCTTAAGAAAACTCAAGAGTTGGATCCGGATGTGATTACATTTGATGTAGAAATGCCTTCTATGAATGGATTAGAGATGCTGAATGTCTTAATGAAAACAAATCCCAAACCAGTTATAGTAATCAGTGCTTTAACAAAAGAGGGGGCAGATACAACTATTCAGGCATTAGGATTAGGAGCAGTTGACTTTATTACTAAGCCTAAAAACATTTTTAAAATGAATGAAGAGGAAATTAAAACACACATCTTGGAAAAAATCTTTCTTGCTTCAAAAATACACAATTTTCCTACTAGAAATGAAAAAAAGATTGAGAAGCATACTGTAAAAAGAGTATTTTCGTCTCCTAGTTCAAACGTGAAGAAGATTGTTGCAATAGGCACTTCTACTGGAGGGCCAAGAGCTTTACAAGAGGTGTTACCTTATCTTCCCAAGGAATTGCCGGCATGTTATGTAATTGTTCAGCATATGCCTCCGGGTTTTACTAAATCACTTGCTGAAAGATTAAATACTTTAAGCGAAATTACAGTTAAAGAAGCAGAAGATAAGGATATTTTGCGGCCAGGAGTTGCATATATTGCACCTGGTGATTACCATATTTTAATTGAAAAGTCAAGTAATTCATCTGATTATTGGATTAGATTATCCAGTAGTCCTGCTGTGGGAGGTCATCGACCATCTGTTAATGTCATGTTAAATTCTTTATCAGAGACTAATCTAGATAATATAATTGGTGTCATTATGACTGGAATGGGTTCAGATGGATGTGAAGGTATGAAAAATCTTAAAGTGAAAAATAATGCTTATATCATTGCTCAGGATGAAAAAACCTGTGTTGTTTATGGAATGCCTAAAGCTGTCGTTGAATCAGGAATTGCTGATGTTGTTGTACCTATACAACGGATTGCTAAAGAAATAGTTAAAGCGGTGGAGGTGCTTTAGTATGGACATGAGCCAATATTTAGAAATATTTATCGAAGAATCAAAGGAACATCTTCAAGGATTGAATGAGAATTTACTTCAACTTGAAAATGAGCCTGAAAATATGGCGATTTTAAATGAAATATTCCGTGTAGCACATACTTTAAAGGGTATGTCGGGTACTATGGGATTTACAAAGATGCAAAAATTAACGCATAATATGGAGAATGTACTTTCAGAAATACGAAATGGACATATTAGAGCAAATTCGAATTTGCTCGATACTCTATTTAAATGTTTGGATGCATTAGATAATTACGTCAATGAAATAACAAATACTGGAAGCGAAGGACAAGAAGAGTATAACGATATCCTAAAAGAATTAGGAGAAATATTATCAGGCAATTCAGAAAAAGATGAAGACGAAAGTGAAAAGAAAGAGAACACAGTTGAATCTCATTCAGAAACAGTTGCTCAATCTTCCAATTCAGATATTTCAACTATTGAATTAAGTGAGTTTGAAAATAATGCAGTAAAGACTGCTATTTCAAAGAATTTTAATGTATATGAAATAAATATTCATCTTAATAAGAGTTGTGTTTTAAAATCTGCCCGTGCATTTATTGTATTCAGAACATTGGAGAACTATGGTGAAATCATAAAGGCTATACCTAAAGTTGAGGATATAGAAGATGAAAAGTTTGATTTTGAATTTACTGTAGTAGTGATTTCAAAAGAATCAAAAGAAGTATTGAAAAAAGGTTTGCTTAGTATCGCTGAAGTTGAGGAAATTATTATAAAAGATGTTACATCACAAAATAACATTCTTTCTAGTTCAACAGATTATTCAAGCGACTACACAAGTTCTAGAATACATGAAAGTCTTTCATCAGAGGATATAATTCAAAACACTACATATGAAGAGAGCAATGATGTTTCAAAAGATGCTGCTTCAAAGTCAAAGCCAAAAGCAGGGAAAACTGTTCGTGTAGATATAGATCGACTGGATACTTTAATGAATCTAGTCAGCGAGCTCATCATAGTAAAGACAAGACTTGAAGGAATTGAAGGAGAAAATAATAGCCAGAATTACAATGAAGCAGTAGAATATTTAGAACGAATTACAACCAATATCCATGATGCTGTTATGAAGGTAAGAATGGTTCCTGTAGAAAGAGTATTTAATCGTTTTCCAAGAATGATCAGAGATTTATCTAGAAAGTTGAATAAGGATATTGAGCTTACTATGTCAGGAGAGGAAACAGAGTTAGACAGAACAGTAATTGATGAAATAGGAGATCCTTTGATTCATTTGCTCAGAAATGCTGCTGATCATGGCTTGGAGACAACTGAAGAGCGTATACGCAAAGGAAAAGAAAAAACCGGTCATATTTATTTACGTGCTTATCAAGATGGAAATAATGTAGTCATTGAAGTAGAAGATGATGGTAATGGTATAGACACTAGAAAGGTTAGAGATAAGGCGATTGAGAAAGGAGTTATTACTCCAGAATTAGCTGCTAATTTATCTGAGCAAGAAATCATTGAATTATTATTCAAGCCTAGTTTTAGTACTTCAGAAACGATTTCTGATGTTTCAGGAAGAGGCGTAGGGTTAGATGTAGTTAAAACAAAAATCGAAGCATTGGGTGGAGACATTGAAGTTAAAACTACTTTAGGGAAAGGAAGTAAGTTTATTGTTACTCTTCCACTTACTTTGGCAATTATTCAAGCTCTTATGGTTAAAGTAGGGGAAGAAAAATATGCTATTCCACTTAATACAATTCAAAATATAGAAGATGTAAAAGTTACTGACATACAATATGTGCAAAAGCAAGAGGTTATTGTTTTAAGAAATCAAGTTATACCTATTGTTCGCTTGGATAAAGTTTTGGATGTGCCAAATCAAAATCAGACAGATGTTATTACAGTTGTTATTGTTAAAAAAGGAGAGAAACAAGCAGGTTTTGTAGTTGATGGTTTGATTGGTCAACAAGAAATTGTAATTAAATCCCTGGGTAAATATCTTAGCGGTATTCGAATGATTGCCGGTGCGACTATCTTAGGGGATGGAGAAGTAGCTCTTATTTTAGATATTAATACACTAGTATAGACGGGGGCGATACTATGGAGAATATTTCTAATTCAGAATCTAAGCAATATGTAGTATTTAAGTTGGGCAATGAAGAATATGGTATTGACATACAAAAGGTTCAAATCATTGAAAGAATACAAAATATTACAAGAGTTCCAAAGTCCCCTTATTTTATAAAAGGAGTAATTAATCTTCGAGGGGAAATTATTCCAGTAATGAGTTTAAGAAGTAAATTTGGTTTGCAAGAGGATGACTATAATGATGAAACAAGAATTATTATTGTTGAAATAGAAGACAGCAAGATTGGAATGATTGTTGACCAGGTAAAAGAAGTGCTGCAAATTTCTTCTCAAGCGATCGAAAATGTTCAAGGCTTTACATCAGATATTAACTTTAATTATATTCAAGGTGTAGGTAAAGTAAATGATCATATTGTTACCTTATTAAATTTAAAGAATATTATTGATTCCAATATGTAATCCATATTATATTTATTCTTAAAAGATTTCCGATTTGAGTATTATTTTACTCTTATTGGAAATCTATCATTATTTGAAGGAGTGAAAAAATGCCAGGTATCGATATTGACATGTTAAATACGTTACATCTGGATGTTTTAAAAGAGATTGGCAATATTGGAGCAGGTAATGCTACGACTGCACTCGCTCAAATGTTAAATAAAAAAATCGATATGGGTGTTCCTAAAGTGAATATTTTAGAGCTTAAAAATGTTGCGGATGTTTTAGGAGGCCCAGAAAACTTGGTTGTTGGTATTTTACTTGATGTGTCAGGAGATATTAGTGGTATGATGATGTTCGTGCTTGAACAGAGATCTGCCCATATACTGGTTAATATTTTAATGGAACGAGATATTCATGATATATCTGAATTTACAGAACTCGATATTTCAGCACTTCAAGAAATTGGTAATATTTTAACTGGATCATATTTATCTTCATTGGCGGCATTAACCAAATTGACTATTATTTCATCCATTCCTCAGATGGCTTTTGATATGGCGGGTGCTATATTAAGTGTTCCAGCAATTGAATTTGGAAAAGTAGGAGACAGAGTTTTATTTATAGAAACTGAATTTGCAGAAGGAATTGACCATGTCACAGGGTATTTTATCTTAATACCTGATATAGATTCGTTTGAAAAAATCTTGACGTCATTAGGGGTTAGTTTATGATGGATCCAAATTTAATTATCAAAGTTAAAATGGCTGATCTAAATGTAGCAAAATCCCCCGGTATTTTAACTACTTTAGGGCTCGGATCTTGCGTGGGAATTGCATTATATGATCCTGTAGCAAAAATTGGGGGGTTAGCTCACATAATGCTTCCAGATAGTACACAAATAAAGAACAATTCAAATATTGCAAAATTCGCTGATACAGCAACTGTTAAATTAATTGAAGATATGATTAATATAGGGGCTAGAAAAGACAGAATAGTTGCAAAGCTTGCTGGAGGAGCTCAAATGTTTTCATTTAGTCAATCCAGTGATTTGATGCGAGTTGGTGCAAGAAATGTAGCTGCTTCTCAAGCCATTTTGACAAAACTTGGAATACCTATTATTGCTTCTGACACAGGAGAAAATTATGGAAGAACCGTTGAGCTGTACACTGAAGATGGGAGACTTGTTATTAAAACAATTGGTCATGGAATAAAACAAATATGAGGGATAAAATATGGTTAAAAAGTTGGATATTATTCTGCCTTTATTTATGGGTATAATTATATGGGCAATAAGTTTCTTTCAAAAGGATTCGCTTAATTCGATGGTTTTAAAACTTATTATAACTCTTTTGGTGTTTTATGTTATAGGTTTTATTATACGTTTGATGATTGAAAAAGTCTATTCAAGCACAAAGCATGATCATGATCCGAATGCAGATGAAAATCATGACCCTAAAGAGGTTTTAGACGAAGATCTCACGCAAAACTAATTTTTTATTAAAAGCGTTCCTGTGATTAATTGCCGGCTGAAGTTAAATTCGTTTCAGGAGGAATCATATGACTGAAAAAAATCTCCAAGAGTTATGGGAACAATATGAGAAGACGAATCAGCCTTTTTTAAAGGAAAAGCTAATTATTGAATATGCACCTCTGGTTAAATATGTTGCAGGGAGATTGAATATTTACTTAGGTCAAAATGTGGAGTATGAGGATCTTATAAGTTATGGTATATTTGGACTAATTGATGCAATTGATAAATTTGATCTTTCAAAAGGAGTAAAATTTGAAACATATGCTTCTCTTAGAATTAGAGGCGCAATATTAGACAGTATACGTAAATTAGATTGGGTTCCTAGATCATTAAGACAGAAATATAAGCAAATTGAAAAAATTTGTATGGAACTGGAAACAGAGTTGGGTAGAAGTGCTACAGATGAAGAACTAGCTGAAAAAATTGGAATATCTAAAGAAGAAGTGCAGGAGACATTAAAAAAAATTAATTTACTTTCTCTCATTTCGCTTGAAGAATATGTCGAGCAGAATAATGAACCAAGGGCGGATACAGATTTTCCCAGAAGCGCTGAGCAACCTGAAACTTATATAGAAAAACAAGAGCTAAAAAGGATTCTTAAAGAAGCTATTGAAAAACTTCCTGAAAGAGAACAGAAGATTTTATTTTTTTATTACTTTGAAGAGCTAACTTTAAAAGAGATAAGCGCAATTATGGGAGTTTCAGAATCTAGGATATCACAGCTTCATACTAAAGCTATTACTCGTTTAAAAGGAAAATTAGGAAGGTATAGGTCCATTCTCTTTGAATTATTTTAGCTATAATGGAGGGAATATTATGCAAAATTTTGAGGGTTTATCACCAAACCCCCAACAGGATTATGATGGCTTCTTTGATTTTGAAATGAAGGAAGATGGTCTTTATCTTGTTGTTTATGCACCTCATGGAAAAGGAAAATTTGTGACTGTAGAAGATGTGGTTAAGCGTCTCAATCAAAGAAATTATAAGCAGTATAATCTGGAGACTATTAAGCAAGCAGTTAATGCTGTAAAATCTCAAGAAAAAATCGAAGTTTTACTTTCTTCACATGAAGATGTAGAACCTGTGAACGAGCAAGTTCTTGTAGAGATTTCAAAAGATAAAATGTTTGCAGTAATTTCTTTTATTCCTCCTCAAAATAATGGTGTCCTTCTTTCATATGATGACGTTCTTAGACAAATTGAAGCTAAGGGTGTAGTTTTTGGTATAGAGAAAGAAGAATTGCAAAAGGCATTAGATGAAAGGAGACCAAACTTCAAGTATATCATTGCACAAGGCATTAAACCGATTAATGGAGAAAATGCCAAATTAGAGTTTCATTTTAGAGCACATAAGGAAATTAAGCCTAAGATTTTAGAAGATGGAAGTGTTGATTTTTATAATTTAGATTTGATTGAAAATGTTTCAAAGGGACAGATTCTTGTAACACTGATTCCTCCTACTGAAGGTGTTCCAGGAAAGAATGTATTGGGAACAGATCTGCTTCCAATTAAAGGCAAAAACGCAAAACTCCCTCGGGGGAAAAATACTGAGATTTCAGAAGATGGTACTAAATTAATTGCATCTATTGATGGTCAAGTGGTGTACAGCAATAATGTTGTAAATGTTTATGAGACATATGAAGTTCTTAATAATGTGGACAATGAAGTAGGTAACATTGACTTTGTAGGTAATGTGATTGTAAAAGGAAATGTGGTAACTGGTTTTTCAATTGTAGCCGGTGGAAACGTTGAAGTATACGGAGTTGTTGAAGGTGCTCGTATTGAAGCTCAGGGGGATATTATTCTCCATAGAGGCATTCAGGGAATGAGCAAAGGTTATTTAAGTTCTATGGGCAATATCGTTGCTAAGTATATTGAAAACAGCACAGTAGAAGCAGCAGGTGATATTAGTAGCGAAGCCATTATGCATAGTCAGATTAAATCCGGTGGCACAGTTAAGGTAGAAGGAAAAAAGGGTTTAATCGTTGGAGGCGTTGTTCGAGCGAGAAAACAAGTTGATGCCAAAGTTATCGGTTCACATATGGCTACTGTAACAGAAATAGAAGTTGGAATAGACCCAGCTTTGGTAGAAAGATACCGTTATTTAAAAGATGAATTGGCAAAAACAAAAAAAGAAATCATAAAAACAGACCAAGTTATTGAATTATTAAATAAAATGAAAGAAGCGAATAAACTTACTGACGAAAAAAGAGATATGTTGCAAAAATCCATTCGTACTAAAATATTTTTAAATAGCAGACTGAAGAGTATTACGGGAGAAATTGCAGAAATTGAACCACAATTAGAGGAAAAAGAAGATGGAAAGGTTCGGGCCTATGGTATTATCCATCCCGGAGTTAAAGTTACAATTGGTACAGCTTGTATGTATATCAGAGAAGAATTAAAATATTGTACGTTATACAAGGATAGGGCCGATATAAGAACAAGTAGTTATGCTTAAGGGGGGAGCGAAATATGTCCATTCGCCCTTTAGATATGCAGGTTATGATTCCTAAGACCCCAGAAATTTCACAACAGTATCAAGATCAGTCTCATCGCGTAATAACTGAGCAGCAACAATTTGCTCAGTTCATGGAAGAGCAGATCTCTCAAAACAAGGAAAAAGTTCAAAGTTCCAATAAACCTGAGTATGCAGTTAATAAAGATGCTCAGAATAAAAACCAATATCAAAAGAGTGATTCAAAAAAGAAAAAACAAGACAAAGATAAAAATAAAAAGGAAGATATGTCTGATCGTAGCAGCATAATAGATATCAGAATATAAATTGAGGTGTGTTTAGAATGCCCCAGATGGAAATTGTGACTGTAATGATTTTATTTGCTGTATCTGTTGTAGCAATTGTATTAATAATTGGATTGATTTTTCTGAAAGATAAATCAGAATCTAATTATAATCAAATGATGATTGAGCAGCAAATTAAAGTTGAAAAAGAGTTAAAAGAAAGAATTGATGAAGCTGATCAAATGTTAAAAGAGCTCAATCAGTTTTCTTCGTATATTCAGTCAGAATTGGAAAAAAAGCATAAAGAACTCTTGTTTTTATATCAAATGATTGAAGATAAAGAAAAAAAATTTGCAATTTCCAAAGACGTAGTGACTGAACAACATTCCCTTGAGGACTTTTCCAATGAGATAAAAGAAAATGAAAACGGGTCAGAAGTTCATGGTGTATTAAATAATAAATACTATAATTCAATTATTGAACTGTACAAATCAGGAAAGGATACTTCTTCTATAGCAAAAGAATTAAACATTGGAAAAGGTGAAGTTGAGTTGATTTTAGGGCTTTCTAAAACGAGATAAATCGTTTTTGAACATCAAGAAGATCTAACTGAATTCTTATAAAATATTAAAACACGACTGTATATTATTAGAATAGTCGTTTTTTTTATGCCAGGAATATATTTTGAATTTTTGTAAATAATATGCAATAAATGCTTTGGGAGAACGAAATTTATAATAATAAAAGAAATAAAAATATTGATTAACTTACAAGAATATGCTATACTTCCAAGTGGAAATAAAACACACACGATTCGGATTTCCCGTTAGGGTGCCCAATGGGTCTTGCGGGAAGATGACGAATTCGGAGGTAAAACCAAAATATTAGGAGGAAAATGCAATGAGCGTAATTTCAATGAAACAATTATTAGAAGCAGGGGTACATTTTGGACATCAAACAAGACGTTGGAACCCCAAAATGGCAGAGTATATTTTTACTGAAAGAAATGGAATTTATATTATTGATCTTCAAAAAACAGTAAAAAAAGTTGAAGAAGCTTATCAAGTAGTTCGTGATGTTGTTGAAGAAGGCGGTACGATTCTTTTTGTAGGAACAAAGAAACAAGCACAAGATTCTATCAAAGAAGAAGCTGAACGTTGCGGAATGTTCTATGTAAATCAAAGATGGTTAGGTGGAATGCTTACCAACTTTAAAACTATCCGTTCAAGAATTGAAAGACTAAAAGAATTAGAAGAAATGGAACAAAACGGAACATTCAATTTGTTACCTAAAAAAGAAGTAATCAAACTTCGCCATGAAAAAGAAAAACTTGAAAATAATGTTGGTGGAATTAAAGAAATGACTAAGCTTCCAGATTTAATTTTTGTAGTTGATCCAAGAAAGGAAAGAATTGCTATTCAGGAAGCTCATATTTTAGGTATTCCAATTATTGCAATCGTCGATACAAACTGTGACCCAGAAGAAGTAGATTATGTTATTCCAGGTAACGACGATGCAATTAGAGCAGTTAAATTAATTGTTGGAAAAATGGCTGATGCAGTTATTGAAGTGAAACAAGGGGTACAAGATACCGTTACTGCCGAAGAGGAATAAAGTCGTAAGCCTTTAGGCTTCAGCCTGTTATTAGGTTGAAGCCTTTTTAATAGAGTGAATAAAGACATAAAAATTACAGATTATACAGTATATGATAAAAAATATTAATTGGAGGTACGAAAAATGGCAATTACAGCTACAATGGTAAAAGAATTAAGAGAAATGACTGGCGCAGGAATGATGGATTGCAAAAAAGCATTATCAGAGGCAAACGGTGATATGGATAAAGCAGTTGAAATTTTGAGAGAAAAAGGGTTGGCAAAAGCTGCTAAAAAAGCAGGTCGTATTGCTGCAGAAGGATTGGTTGCAAACTACATTTCAGAAGATGGAAAAGTTGGAGCATTGGTAGAAGTAAATAGTGAAACAGATTTCGTCGCAAAAAATGAAGAATTTAAAACTTTTGCTGCACAAGTTGCAAAACAAGCTGCTATGACAAAAACAACTACAATTGAAGATTTTAAGAATGAGGCTTGGCTTTTAGATTCATCTAAAACTGTAGAAGATGTTTTGACAGAAAAAATTTCTGTTATTGGAGAAAACTTAAACATTCGTCGCTTTGTAAAATTTGAAACCGAAACTGGAGTAATTGTTTCTTATATTCATGGTGGCGGAAGAATTGGAGTATTAGTTGAATTAGCAAGCCAAAATACTTCTGATAAAGTAAAGGAAGCTGCAAAGGATATTGCAATGCAAATTGCTGCTGCTAATCCACAATATATTACAAAAGATGAAATTCCTGCTGACTTTATTGAAAAAGAAAGAGAAATCTTAAAACAACAGGCTCTTAATGAAGGCAAACCAGCTAATATTGTTGAAAAAATGATAGAAGGCCGTTTAGCAAAGAACTTAAAAGAGTTATGCTTGGTTGATCAGCAATTTATAAAAGATCCTGATATAACTGTTGCTAAATATTTAGAAGGTGTTTCAAAAGAAGTTGGCACTAATGTTACTATTAAAGCATTTGCTCGTTATGAAACCGGTGAAGGATTAGAGAAGAAAGAAGAAAACTTTGCAGAAGAAGTTGCAAAACAGATGAATTTATAATTTTGATATAAAATAGGATGGGGGGGCACAATGTGTTTCCCCTTTTCTATGGAATGAATATCAATTTTTATGATGAAATGTTTTTACTTAATAATCGTATAGAAATTTTCAAATTTGTATGGAATAAAGTAAAAAAATATGATACATTAATATCGGAGGAAAAATCCTATGACTAAATTTAAGCGTATCTTAATTAAATTAAGTGGCGAAGCTCTTGCCGGTTCCAAAGGAGTTGGATTCGACTATAATACTGTAATGTCTGTTGTTGAGCAGTTAAAGCAATTAGTTGAACAAGGAACAGAAATTGCTGTTGTTATTGGCGGTGGGAACTTTTGGAGAGGCAGAAGCAGTGAACAAATGGATCGTACAAAAGCTGATCAAATTGGGATGCTTGCTACAGTTATGAATGCCTTATATACAGCAGAAATATGCAGATCTCAAGGATTAAATGCAGTAGTACAAACTCCGTTTCAGATAGGTACTATGACTGAAGTGTTTACAAAAGAAAAAGCTATTCATTACATAACCAATAATACAGTAGTATTTTTTGCTGGTGGGACAGGGCATCCTTTTTTCTCGACAGATACAGGAGCTGCATTAAGAGGATGTGAAATAGAAGTAGATGCTCTTTTATTTGCAAAAAATATTGATGGCGTATATGATTCTGATCCTAAATTAAATCCATCAGCAAAGAAATTTGATCAACTCACTTGTAAAGAAATTTTAGATAAGGACCTAAAAGTTATTGATGGAACTGCTGCAAGTCTTTGCATGGAACAAAAATTGCCCATTCTAGTTTTTGGGCTTAATATTGAAAATAGTATAATTAAAGCGGTTTCTGGCGAAAATATAGGAACATTAATAACAAATTAAGGGGGAAATAATATGGATGTAAAAGAGTATGAAGTTTATGAAAATAAAATGAAGAAAACAATTGCTACTTTGGAAGAAGAATTCAATACTATTCGTGCAGGACGTGCTAATCCACATATATTGGATAAAATTACAGTTAATTATTATGGTGTTCAAACACCTCTTCAGCAAGTTGGAAATATTACTGTACCAGAAGCAAGAATCATCCAAATTCAGCCTTGGGATAGTTCCTTATTAAAAGAAATTGAAAAGGCTATTATGGCTTCTGATCTTGGCATTACTCCAAATAACGATGGAAAATGCATTCGATTAATTTTCCCTGAATTAACAGAGGAAAGAAGAAAACAACTTACGAAAGAAGTAAAGAAAAAAGGCGAAGAAGCAAAAGTTGCTATTAGAAATATACGCAGAGATGCAATTGAACATTTTAAGAAAGTTCAAAAAAATGGAGATATTACTGAAGACGATTTAAAGGATTGCGAAGAAGATATTCAAAAGATGACAGATCGTTATATCAATGATATAGATAAGCGTGTTGAAGCGAAAAGTAAAGATATTCTTGCAGTATAGAATGTTACATATGCCCCTTCTTTGGAGGGGTATTTGTTAATTTGTCGTTAAGGAGGCCAGAATGGGCGGAATTGATTATAAGCAAATGATTAATTTGGACAATTTACCTAAGCACATTGCTATTATAATGGATGGAAACGGTCGTTGGGCCAAAGAAAGAAAGAAATCACGAAGTTATGGGCATCAAGCGGGATCAAAGGCGTTAGAAAGAGTATTACGTGCAGCAGATGCTTTAGGTATACCCCATTTAACGGTGTATGCTTTTTCGACGGAGAATTGGCAACGTCCTAAAGAAGAAGTAGACAGCTTGATGAATTTACTTAGAAGTTATTTAAAAAAATACTTAAAGGATTCAGAAAAAAATAATATTAAGATTGACATTATAGGCGATAAGGCTAAACTCGATGAAGATATTCAAGAACAGATTCGTGATTTAGAAATGAAGACTTCTAAAAAAAGTGGATTAAATCTACACATTGCTTTGAATTACGGAAGCCGTGATGAAATTATCCGTGCAGTTAAAAAAATGAGTCAGGATGTATTAGAATCTAAATTAAACTTAGATTCAATTGACCAGCATACTTTTTCTATGTATTTGGATACAAAAGCTATTCCTGACCCTGATCTTTTAATTCGTACCAGTGGGGAACAAAGACTTAGCAATTTTTTATTATGGCAAATTGCTTATAGTGAGTTGTATTTTTGCGATAAATTGTGGCCGGATTACGATGAAAACGATCTTTATAAAGCGATTTATGAATTCCAAAATAGAAACCGTCGTTTTGGATTAATCTAGGGTTCGGAGGAGATTTTATTGCGTTTGCGTATTATAACAGCGGTTGTTGGAATTCCACTGTTACTGGGTATAGTTTTATCAGGCGGATGGATTCTAAAACTTGCAATCGGACTTTTGACATTGGTAGGTTTGCGTGAATTTTATACAGCTATGGAAGAGAAAGCCCATCCCATAAAATATATTGGGTATATTTTTACGGTCATATTTACTTTTTTTGTATTTCCTAATGATCAGTGGTATATAGTATTTTTTATTTGTTTTTTATTCGTCTTGCTTTTAAGTATTATATTTTTTCACCCAAAATATAATATTATAGATGTAGCTGTTACATTTATAGGCTTTTTTTATGTAAGTTTCTTATTTTTTTATGTTTTAAAAGTTCGTAATTCTGCCTATGGAGAATTTTTTGTCTGGCTCATATTCATCAGTGCTTGGGGGAGTGATACCTTTGCGTATTTCACTGGTATTACGCTTGGAAAGCATAAGCTATGCCCCAAGTTAAGCCCTAAAAAGACTGTGGAAGGCGCTTTGGGTGGAATTGCCGGAGGATTTGTTTTATCTTTTGTATACGGCATGGTGATTACATATTTTACTAAGACTCCAATCGTGAATTTTCCGATTATTTGCTCTATTATTGGAGGAATCGGAGCAATGATATCACAATTAGGGGATTTAACTGCATCTTCAATTAAACGATGTGTAAATATAAAAGATTATGGTAAATTTTTTCCGGGACATGGAGGAGTATTAGATCGATTTGACAGTATACTTTTCACTGCCCCATTCGTATATTATTTTATAATTATGTTAAACCTAATTTTCTGAAATTTTAATCAAAACACTATACTTATGAAGAAGTTGCTTGAATAATAAATGAGGTGAGCAATTTGAGAAAGATTTCCATACTGGGCTCAACAGGTTCTATTGGTACACAGACTTTGGATGTTATTCGAAATCTTAAAAATGCAGAGGACATAAAGGTATGTGGTTTATCAACCAATCAGAATATTGACTTGATTGAGAAACAGATTTATGAATTTCATCCCAGTAAAGTAGCCGTTATGGATGAAGAAAAAGCATTTGAATTAAAAAAAAGATTGAGGAGCTCAGTTGAAGTTTTAGCTGGGATTGATGGGTTGATAGAAATCGCTACTATGGAAGAGATCGATACAGTGGTCACATCTGTAGTAGGAACAATTGGATTGATACCGACTTTTGAAGCAATAAGAAGAAAAAAGAATATTGCTTTAGCAAATAAAGAAACTCTTGTAACAGCAGGGCAAATTATTATGGAAGAAGCTAGAAAAAATGATATAAAGATTCTTCCTGTGGACAGCGAACATTCCGCAATATTTCAATGTTTACAAGGAAATAAGCAGAATCCTGTTCAACGAATTATTTTGACTGCTTCTGGAGGACCATTTCGAAATAAGTCATTGAAAGAACTTAAAAATGTAACAGTTGAAGATGCTTTAAAGCATCCGAATTGGTCTATGGGAGCTAAAATAACAGTGGATTCCTCTACGATGATGAATAAAGGCTTGGAAGTTATTGAAGCCAAATGGCTCTTTAACATTGAATTAAGTCAAATTGAAGTTGTAGTTCATCCACAAAGTATGATCCATTCCATGGTTGAATTTGAAGATGGATCTATTATTGCTCAGATTGGGGAACCGGATATGAGGGTACCTATTCAATATGCTTTAACTTTTCCAAAACGTTATAGAAGTAATTGGCCAAAGGTTGATTTTACCAAAAGAAATATATTTTCTTTTGAACAACCTGATTTATCCGTTTTTAAGTGCTTGCAGCTGGCGTATGATGCTCTTGCCATCGGTGGATCTATGCCTGCGGTATTGAATGCAGCGAATGAAATAGCAGTAGAAAAGTTTTTAAAAAAAGAAATTCATTTTTTGGATATTCCTATAATGATTGAAAAGGCGATGGAAGCACATAATACAATTATGCACCCTACATTATCTGATATTTTAGATATAGATCAATGGGCAAGAGAATTTACGAAAGGGCGGTGAGTTTTTTGACTATTTTAATAGCACTTTTAGTGTTTGGGATAATCGTGTTAGTTCATGAATTTGGCCATTATGCTGTTGCCAAAAAAAGTGGCGTTAAAGTTGAAGAGTTTGCTATTGGAATGGGACCCAAGCTGATCAGTAAGCAATATGGAGAAACACTATATTCCATTCGTATCCTTCCAATGGGTGGTTTTTGTAAGATGTTGGGAGAAGATTCAGCTTCAGAAGATAAACGTTCTTTCACCAATAAATCAGTTGGAACGCGTATTGCAGTGATATTTGCAGGTCCGTTTATGAATCTGGTTTTAGCTTTTGTAATTATTGCCTGGTTTGTAGGATCCAATGGGTATATAACAACTAGAATAGATCATGTATTACCAGATACTCCGGCTGCAAGTATCGGGCTTCAACCAGGAGATAAAATTATTTCTTTAGATGGACAAAGAATTCATATAAGACAAGAAATTAGTTTAATACTTAGTCAAGTCAAAGATCATCCAATTGAAATCATTGCTTCTAGAGATGGTGAAAAAATCACGAAAGTGATCACTCCTGTTATTGATGAAAAAACAAATCAAGGATTTTTAGGTATAAGTTTTGAATCAAAAGAACAAGGAGAAGCGACGATTCTGGAAATCTTGGGACAAAGTTTATGGCAGGTAGTCTTTCTTGTAAAGCAAGTGGTACTTGGATTTATACAAATTATTACAGGACAGGTAAGCAGACAGCAAATTGCTGGACCTGTTGGTGTGATTCAAATAATAGGGGAAAGTTATGAATCAGGATTAAAAACAAGTTTCTATATTGCTATTCAAAACGTATTGTATTTTGCTGCAATTATCAGTGCGAATTTAGGAGTTATGAATTTATTGCCTATTCCTGCACTGGATGGAGGCAGATTAGTTTTTTTAATTATTGAGGGATTAAGAGGCAAGCCTATTGCTGTTGAAAAAGAAGGTATGATCCATTTCATAGGGTTTGCATTGTTGATGGTATTAATGGTTTTTGTATTGTATAATGATGTAGTCAGAATTATAACTCATTAGCTGTTGGGAGGACTAAAATTGAATACTGACTCTTTATGCCGCAGACCAACAAGGACGGTTGCTATTGGAGACATCTTTATAGGCGGAAAACATCCGATAGCTATTCAATCCATGTGTAATACGGATACCAGAAATGTTGTTGAAACTGTTAAGCAAATTCATTCATTAGAAAAAGTAGGATGTGAGATTATTCGAGTAGCTGTTCCAGATATGGAAGCAGCTCATGCAATTCGTGAAATAAAAAGGCAAATTCATATACCTTTGGTTGCAGATATTCATTTTGATTATAGATTGGCCTTAACTTGTATACAAAACGGTATTGATAAACTAAGAATTAATCCTGGAAATATTGGAGGAAAAGAGAAAGTTAAAGAAGTAGTTAAAGCAGCAAAAGAACGGGGAGTTCCAATTAGAATTGGAGTAAACGCCGGGTCCCTGGAGAAGTCTTTACTTAAGAAATATGGTGGCGTTACCCCGGAAGCTTTGGTAGAAAGTGCTCAAAATCATATTTATATTTTGGAAGAACTTGATTTTCACGATATTGTTGTATCTATTAAAGCGTCCAATGTTTTATTATCTTTAAGAGCCTACGAAGAATTTTCTAAGAAAATGGATTATCCTCTTCATGTGGGAATCACAGAAGCAGGGACTATAAGAAGTGGAACGATTAAATCTGCTGTAGGAATCGGTGCCATTCTATCCAGAGGTATAGGAGATACAATCAGAGTATCTTTAACGGGAGATCCTTTAGAAGAAGTTAGATGCGCAAAGGAAATCCTTAAAGCACTTGGGTTAAGGTCTTTTGGTGTGGAGTTTATATCTTGCCCTACTTGTGGAAGAACTGAAATAGATTTGATTTCTCTTGCAAATGAAGTAGAAAAAAGATGTATGGATATGAATAAGAATATAAAGATTGCAGTAATGGGATGTGTAGTTAATGGCCCAGGAGAAGCCCGAGAAGCTGATATAGGTATAGCAGGAGGTAAAGGCGTAGGATTAATTTTTAAAAAGGGCGAAATTATTAAAAAAGTGCCTGAAGATCAATTATTAGAAGCATTACTTCAAGAAATTGATCGGTTGTAAGGAAGAGATGTTGTAAATACAAGGTGTTTTTCCCTTGCATTTGTGTATTAGTAATGATATAATTCTTTGTAACGGATATCAAATAAGCATTTACAGTGAAGAGTGGGTTGTAACCCACTCTTTCTATTGTAATAAGGTAAAAATATGGTGAACTTAAACAAATGAATAGGAAATCATCTTTTTTTTAAGACTATATAAAAGGACATACTAAAACATTAAATGCGTTAATAATATTCATGTTTCCATGAATAGATACATAATTTGTTTTTGAGTTACTAAAGAGAGAAAAAAGCTGAAAGGATGATTATATGTCTAAACATAGGATTGAACAGATTGTGCAATCGTATCTTGAACCTATTATGGAAGAATATAATTTCGAATTAGTAGATTTGGAATATGTTAAAGAAGGAGCTAATTGGTATCTTAGAGTTTTTATTGATAAGGAGGGGGGCGTTACAATTGATGATTGCGAATTAGTATCGAAAGCCCTGGAAGTAAGATTAGATGAAGAAGATCCTATCGAGAATTCTTATATTTTGGAAGTCAGTTCTCCAGGTTTAGATCGCCCTTTAAAAAAAGATTCTGATTTTGAACGTTATAAAGGTGAAATTGTAGATATAAAACTTTACAAACCTTTTAATAAAAAGAAAGAATATAGAGGAGAGCTTGTGGGCTTGAAAGATAATATTGTTACGATTATAGATGAAGACAATAATACTTTATCTTTCTCAAGAAATGATATTGCTATTATTAGATTAGCTATTTTATTCTGATTTTATTTTATGAGGAGGTAAATAAGATGAACGCCGAATTCATCGGTGCATTAGAGCAGCTAGCAAAAGAAAAAGGAATTGACAAGGAATTACTTATTGAAGCAATTGAAACATCATTGGTATCAGCGTGTAAAAAGAATTTTGGTACCTCTCAAAATATTAAAGTCATTATTGATAGAGAAAATGGAGATGTGTCTGTTTATGCTCAAAAAGCAGTAGTTGAAGAAGTTGAAAATGATGCGTTGGAAATTTCCTTGGAAGACGCCAGAAAGATTAAGGTTACTTATGAAGTTGGGGATATTGTCGATATCGAAGTAACTCCTAAAAATTTTGGAAGAATTGCCGCTCAAACAGCAAAGCAAGTTGTCGTTCAGAGAATAAGGGAAGCGGAACGAGAAATCATATATAATCAATACATTACAAAAGAAAAAGATATTATAACAGGAATTATTCAAAGGAAAGAAAGAAAAAATGTTATTATTAATTTAGGTAAAACAGAAGCCATCCTTCCTCCAAATGAGCAAATTCCTGGAGAAGAATATAATTTTAATTCACGCATTAAAGTTTATGTTTTAGAAGTTAAGCAAACAACCAAAGGACCTCAAATTAATGTATCAAGAACTCATCCGGAGCTTGTTAAAAGGTTATTTGAACAAGAAGTACCAGAGGTATATGAAGGAATTGTTGAAATTAAAAGCATTTCGAGGGAAGCCGGCTCAAGAACAAAAATGGCAGTTTATTCTAAAGATCCAGAAGTAGATCCTGTAGGTGCATGTGTAGGACAAAATGGCCAGAGAGTAAATGTGATCGTTAATGAATTAAGAGGTGAAAAAATAGATATTATTCAATGGAGTGAAGATCCCAAAGAATATATTGCTGCTGCTCTAAGTCCTTCCAAGGTCTTAGAAGTATCTGTTAATGAAGAAGACAAAAGTGCCAAAGTAATTGTACCGGATTATCAATTGTCTTTAGCAATTGGAAAAGAGGGTCAAAATGCTAGACTTGCCGCGAAATTAACAGGCTGGAGAATTGATATTAAAAGCGAATCTCAAGCTAAGAAAATAGGATTTAATGAGGATAAGAAAGAGGACGAAGAAGGAAATTTAGAATAAATTCAATTAAAATAATTTATTTAGAGGAGTGGGATTATGAAAACAAGAAAAATTCCTCTTAGAAAATGTACTGGCTGCCAAGAAATGAAAAATAAAAAAGAGTTGATACGAGTTGTAAGAAATAATGAAGGTGAATTTTCTTTGGATTTTACGGGAAAGAAACCTGGAAGGGGAGCTTATATATGTCCTTCGGAAGAATGCTTGTCAAAAGCACAAAAATCCAAAGGATTAGAACGATCTTTTAAAGTATCAGTCCCCAGTGAAATATACGAGGCATTGAAAAGTGAGTTGAAAAATAGAAATGAATAATCCAGTTTTATTTATGCTAGGCTTATGTCAGAAAGCAGGAAAACTTTTATCTGGAGAATTTCAATGCGAACAGGCAATTAAAAATGGAAGTGCCAAAATGGTAATTATCGCTGAAGACGCATCCAAGAACACTAAAAAGCTGTTCAAAAATAAATGTAATTATAGAAATATCCCTCTCTATGAATTGGGTTCAAAAGAACAGTTAGGACACGCAATAGGAAAAGATCAGCGAGCTTCTTTAGCTATTATTGATGAAAATTTTTATCGCAAGCTAAAGCAATTGCTAGATAATGAGGAAGCATGAAATATTGGAGGTGGGCTATTTGTCAAAAGTTAGAGTATATGAAATTTCCAAACAGCTAAACATAAGCAGTAAAGAGCTTATTAAAAAATTAAAGGAATTCGGAGTCGATGTACATAGTCATATGAGTACGCTTGAAGATGATGAAGCACAATTAATTTTGGATTATTATTCAAGTGAAGTACAAGAATCTGAGAATAATCAAGTTAAAGAAGAAACAATTGATGAAGAAATTAGTAGAACTGCAAAACATGAGAACTTTGAAAAGAAGATGAATGATTCAAGTAAAAAGACTAAAGTAAAGGACAAGATGATGAAAGACGAAGAAGTCAAACAGGATACTATTGAACAGAGTGATGAAATTAAAGTTATGCAAATCCCAAACAAAGTAAGTGTTCAGACATTGGCAGAGAAATTAGGGAAAACCCCTGCAGAAATCATAAAATCTCTTATGATGAAAGGTATTATGGCGTCTATTAATCAAGAAGTTGATTTTGATACTGCTTCACAAGTTGCAGAAGAATATGGCATCTTATTGGAAGAAGAAACACAGGAAACATTAGAAGAAAAAATGTTCGAAGAAGAGCCGGATTCACCTGAAGATCTTGTGGAAAGACCTCCAGTAGTTGTTGTAATGGGTCATGTTGACCACGGAAAAACTTCTCTTTTAGATGCAATCAGAAAAAGCAATGTTACAGCTAAGGAAGCTGGAGGAATTACTCAGCATATTGGGGCTTCAACAGTAGAGGTTAATGGAAAGAAAATTACTTTTTTGGATACTCCGGGGCATGAAGCTTTTACGGCTATGAGAATGAGAGGAGCACAAGTAACTGACATTGCAATTTTGGTTGTCGCTGCGGACGATGGTGTAATGCCCCAGACAATTGAAGCAATTAATCATGCTAAAGCAGCCAATATTCAAATCATTGTTGCAATTAACAAAATAGATAAGCCAGGAGCAAACCCAGATCGAGTAAAACAAGAACTGGCAGATTATGGTCTTCTTGCGGAAGAATGGGGTGGAGACACAATTTGTGTTCCAGTTTCAGCCGTTACAAAAACTAATTTAGATACTTTATTAGAAATGGTTTTACTCGTAGCAGAAATGGCAGAACTGAAGGCTAATCCAAACAAACGTGCAAGAGGCACCATTATCGAAGCTCAGCTGGATAAAGGAAGGGGTCCTGTTGCTACAGTACTTGTTCAAAGCGGTACTTTGAAAGTAGGTGATCCTATTGTTGCAGGGTCAACCCATGGTAGAATTCGTGCGATGATGGATGATAAAGGTCGTCGTGTGAAAAAAGCAGGACCATCTACACCGGTAGAAATTCTTGGATTATCAGAAGTTCCTTCGGCTGGAGACAGATTTTATGTGGCTGAAAGCGATAAACAAGCTCGTCATTATGCAGAAATACTGGCAGAAAGAAATAGAGAGCAATCTTTAAGAGCAACGCCTAATAAAGTTTCACTGGATGACTTATTTAGTCAAATACAGTCTGGAAATGTAAAGCAACTCAATATTGTTGTTAAAGCAGATGTACAAGGTTCTGTAGAAGCTGTAAAACAAAGCTTAGAACGATTATCTAACGATGAAGTAAGGATCCATACCATTCATGGGGGTGTTGGAGCCATTACGGAGTCTGATGTCATGTTAGCATCTGCTTCAAATGCAATTATTATTGGATTCAATGTTCGCCCTGAAGCTGGTGCTAAATCTGTTGCAGAAACAGAAAAAGTAGATATTCGATTATATCGTGTTATTTACAATGCAATTGAAGACATTGAAGCAGCAATGAAAGGTATGCTTGATCCGGAATTCCAAGAAAAAGTAATTGGTCATGCAGAGATTCGACAAACCTTTAAAGTATCTGGTGTTGGAACAATAGGCGGAGCCTATGTGCAAGATGGGAAATTAGTCAGAAATGCTAAAGTGCGTATTGTCAGAAACGGAATCGTTGTTTATGAAGGACAGTTAAGTTCTCTAAAAAGATTCAAAGATGACGTAAAAGAAGTAAATGCTGGATATGAATGTGGATTATCCTTCGAAAAATTTAATGACATTAAAGAAGGAGATATAGTAGAAGCATTCATAATGGAAGAAATACCAAGAGCGTAGGTGATAAAATTGGCAAAAGGATCAAGAATGATAAGAATTAATGAAGAAATAAAAAAAGAATTAAGCGATATCATTCGTCAGGATTTGAAAGACCCTAGAATCAATCAAACGATGGTGAGTGTGCTTAATGTAGACACAACCAATGATTTAAAATACTGTAAAATATACATCAGTGTAATGGGAAACGAGGAACAAAAAAAAGGAGTAATAGAAGGTTTAAAAAATGCCAGTGGATTTATTCGCCGAGAAATTGCAAGGAGAATTAATTTACGTAATACTCCGGAATTAATATTTAAAATAGATGATTCAATTGAATATGGTATTCGTCTCTCAAAGATTATTGATGATATCAAATCTAATACAGAAGAAGAGGATGAATCCAATGAATGATTTAGATATAATTCACTCATTGAAGAAGTATACTCATATCGCTATAGCAGCTCATATAAGCCCTGATGGAGATGCCATTGGGGCATGTGTTGCTTTAGCTTTGGCTCTTGTAAAAATGAACAAAAAGCCTGTCATTCTTATGGATGAATATCCTGAAAAGTACAATTTTTTACCTGGAAGGCAATATATTTATAATACTTATCCGAATCATGTACCTTTAGAGCTTTTTGTTGCATTGGATTGTGGAGATCTTCAAAGGCTTGGGAAATATATTGACGATTTTGAGAAAGCTCCTTTGAGTTTAAATATAGATCATCATATTAGTAATCCTCATTATGGAGATTTTTCCTATGTTGATCCGGAAGCTTCTTCAACTTGTGAAATTATATATAAAATCATTAAGGAAGCTGAAGTTCCTATTGATGATGAAATAGCAACTTCCCTTTATACTGGCATCGCCTTTGATACCGGAGGTTTTAAGCATAGCAGTACTACTTCTTTTACCCACCAAATTATTTCTGATCTTATTAAATATAATATAGATTTTACAGATATTCTGGATAAATTATTTTATTCGCGTTCCTTAGAATCTGCTAAGTTATTAGGTTATGCACTCTATAAAATGGAAACATTAAATGATAAGCAGTTGTGCATTTGTGATTTAAGCACAAAGGAAATGGAAGAACTGGGGGCATCCGCCAACGATACAGAAGGAATTATTTCTTTTATGAAAAATATTGATGGTGTTTTGGTTGCTGTTCTTCTATATGAAAAGAATGCCAATGAAATAAAAGTAAGCTTCAGAGCTTCCGGAGATAAAGATGTATGTAGGATTGCGCAGTTTTTCCAAGGCGGAGGCCATAAAAAAGCTGCAGGATGTACTTTGCATACTGATTTGAAGGATGCTAAGACAAAAATACTGGATACGGTTCAAAAAGAATTGTTTAGGGAGAAATCAAATTGAATGGAATCTTAAGTATTTATAAAGAAAAAGGATATACGTCTCATGATGTTGTAGCGATTATTCGAAAAGTCCTTCATCAAAAGAGAGTTGGACATACAGGAACTCTTGATCCTGAAGCAGAAGGCGTTCTTCCTGTTTGCATAGGGAAAGCCACTAAAGTGGTAGAATTTTTAACTGAACAGAAAAAGCGATATTTGGCAATTGCTAAATTAGGTATTAGCACAACAACCCAGGATCATACAGGTGATATTATTGAATCAAAGCCAGTTGATTTTGATAAAAGTAAAATTAAACAAGTGGTTCAATCTTTCATTGGAGAATATGAACAAGTCCCTCCTATGTATTCTGCTATAAAGGTTAATGGTAAAAAGTTGTATGAATTGGCTAGACAAGGGAAAACTATAGAGCGAAAAGCAAGAAAAGTTCATATTTATGACATAAAAATTACTTCTTTCATACCTCCAGATCAAATAGAGTTAGATATTTTATGCTCAAAAGGCACTTACATTAGAACTTTATGTGCTGATATTGGTGCGCAATTAGGCTGTGGCGCCCATATGAGCAGTTTAATAAGAACTGAAGTTGGCATTTTTAATATCAACAATAGTATCAAATTGGATGAATTCAAAGAATTAGTCGATCAACAAGAAATTGATAACATTATTGTAAATATCGATGAATTATTCCATGAGTATCCTTCCGTAACCATTAAAAAAACTGGTGAAAAAGCTTTAATGAATGGCAATAAAATTCATTTTTCTTATATTAAAAATAAGCATGAAGCAATAAAAGCTCATGACATTATTAGAGTTTACAGTGATTGTGGAAATTTTATCGGCCTTTATAATGTTGCAATAGAAGGTGAAGAATTTTATCTAAAACCGCGGAAACTATTTTTGTAAGGGGTTTTATAATGAAATATATATCAAACTCAAGTATTTCTCAAAATCAACCCAGCGCTGTTACATTAGGTAATTTTGATGGAATTCATTTGGGACATAGAAAATTAATAGAAACTGTTAAAAACGTCAGCAAAGAAGAAAACTATCAATCTATTGTTTTCTCCTTTTACCCCCATCCTCAAATGGTACTAAAGAAAGATCATTCAATAAAAATGATATTTTCAAGATCTGAAAAAAAACACAGATTAGAGCAGATGGGTATTGATCTTTATATCGAATATCCTTTTACAAATGAATTTGCAGATATTTCTGCGGAGGAATTTGTTGAGGAAATTCTTATAAAACAGCTGCATGCTAAGGTAATCGTTATTGGTTCCAATAATAAATTTGGCAAACAGCAAAAAGGAAATGCTCAGTTTTTAAAAGAAAGAGAAAAGAAATGGGGCTTAAAAGTTATTGAAATACCTCCTGTTTTATATCAAGGTGAAATTATTAGCAGTACTAGGGTCAGAGAGGAATTATCTAAAGGAAATATCAGCAAAGTAAATGAATTATTAGGTATACCCTATATCATTATGGGAAAAGTTTTGGAAGGTAAGAAGTTAGGAAATACTTTTGGATATCCTACAGCCAATATTGCAGCAGAAAAAGACCGAATATACCCGCCTAATGGAGTATATCTCACCAGAACAAAATGGAATGGAAAGTATTATCATAGTGTTACAAATATTGGTTATAATCCTACTGTAAATGGGAAAAATAAAGTTATTGAGACATATATAATTGATTTTAACAGCAATTTATATGACGAAGTCGTAGAAATAGAATTTTATCAGTGGATTCGAAGCGAACAAAAGTTTTCTAATGTTGAAGAACTTATAAAGCAAATGAAAAAAGATGTGGATTTAGCCAAAACATATTTTGCAAACTTTTAAAAGTTAAATCAATTAAGTTGTTTTATATTATGAAATTTATAAATATAGTTTACATTAATGATGTTGAATGGTATAATACTTTTTGTATAAGAACCTTTGCTCGGATTTAGGTAACTCCGACCTGTTCTTAGCAAAAGGGGATAAAAAATAAAGGAGGATTATTGTAATGGATAAGGCTAGAAAACAAGAAATTATTGCAAAGTATGGAAGAACAGAAAATGATACTGGATCTCCAGAAGTTCAGATTGCTCTTCTTACAGAAAGAATCAATCATTTAACGGAGCATTTAAGATCTCATAAGAAAGACCATCATTCAAGAAGAGGTCTTCTTAAAATGGTAGGACAAAGAAGAGGTTTATTAAATTATCTTATGAAGAAAGATATCGAGAGATATCGTACTATTATTGAAGAGTTAGGCATAAGAAAATAATAACCGTATGGAGCGGAGTAATCCGCTCTATTATTTTAGCAATTTTACACTATATTGCATAAAATAATTCTCATAAACATTTCATCAATATTTAATACTAAATATACATAAGATTAATTAGAAAGGAGTAGTATATTATATGTCCAAGATATTTTCAACAGAGTTAGCCGGGCGTAAACTCTCCATTGAAATTGGTAAAGTTGCAGAGTTAGCTAATGGAGCTGCAATTGTAAGATATGGAGATACAGTGGTTTTAGTTACGGCAACAGCTTCTGATAAGCCCAGAGAAGGTATAGATTTTTTTCCACTAAGTGTAGACTATGAAGAAAGGTTATATTCAGTAGGTAAAATTCCCGGGGGCTTTATTAAAAGAGAAGGTAAACCTACTGAAAAAGCAATTTTGACTTCTAGGGTGATTGATCGTCCGATCAGACCATTATTTCCTAAAGATTATCGTAATGATATTTCTATTGTGGCAACGGTGCTTTCTGTTGACCAAGACTGTAGCCCTGAAATAGCTGCTATGATAGGTTCGTCTGTTGCTCTTTCTATTTCAGATATTCCTTTTGCAGGCCCTACGGGTTCTGTCAATGTCGGATATATTGATGGAGAATTCATTATTAATCCTACTGCAGCTCAGAGAGAAGTAAGTAGATTGTCTTTAACTGTTTCTTCTACGAAAGACAAAGTAATGATGATTGAAGCAGGAGCGGATGAATTAGAAGAAAGCATTATGCTTGAAGCAATCTTTAGAGGTCATGAAGAAAATCAAAAGATTGTAAAATTTATAGAAGAGATACAAGCAGAATGTGGCAAACCAAAACACGAGTATGAAAAACATGAAGTTCCAGAAGAAGTTTATAGCGCAGTGAAATCCTATATTGGTGACGAATCAATGGAAAATGCCGTATTCACTGATGATAAACAGCAAAGAGAAAAGCAAATCAAGGAGCTTACAGAAAAAATTACAGCATACTTTATGGAAAATCACCCTGAATATGAGCCATATATTAATGAAGCTATTTATAAATTCGAAAAAGAAACTGTACGAAGAATGATTTTAAAACAACATAAACGCCCTGATGGAAGAGCATTGGAAGAAATCAGACCTCTCAGTGCAGAGATCGATATATTGCCTAGAACTCATGGTTCTGCACTATTTAAAAGAGGACAGACTCAAGTCTTGACCGTAACTACTTTAGGAGCTATGGGAGATGTACAGATTTTAGACGGATTGGATGCTTTGGAAGATACAAAACGATATATGCATCATTATAATTTCCCATCTTTCTCTGTAGGAGAGACAAAGCCTTCCAGAGGCCCCGGAAGAAGGGAAATAGGACATGGAGCTTTGGCGGAAAGAGCATTGCTTCCTGTTATACCCAGTGAAGAAGAATTTCCTTATGCAATTCGTTTAGTTTCTGAAGTATTAAGTTCTAACGGTTCCACTTCTCAAGCCAGTGTCTGTGGAAGTACGTTGTCTTTGATGGCTGCGGGTGTACCTATTAAGGCTCCTGTTGCAGGAATCTCTGTAGGATTGGTAACGGGCGAAAGTGATGATGAATTCGTGCTGCTTACAGATATACAAGGTCTGGAAGATTTCTTTGGAGATATGGATTTTAAGGTTGCTGGAACTCATAAAGGAATTACCGCAATCCAAATGGATATTAAAATTCAGGGATTAACGAGAGAAATTATAGAAAAATCTTTGTATCAGACTAAAAGAGCAAGGTCATATATATTAGATGAAGTGATGCTAAAAACTATTTCAGAACCAAGAAAAGCGCTCTCCCCTTATGCCCCACAAATTCTCAGTACAAATGTTGATCCGGAAAAAATCAGCGAAATTATTGGCCCCCGTGGAAAAACAATTAACAAAATTATTGAAGAAACAGGGGTTAAAATCGATATTGAAGATGACGGCCGTATTTTTGTTTGCGGTGTAGATTCTGATAAAGTAAAGAAAGCTCTTTCAATCATTGAAGGCATTGCAAAGGATATTCAACCTGGCGAAATGTATTTAGGAAAAGTAACAAAGATTATGAATTTTGGTGCTTTTGTTGAGATTGCTCCTGGAAAAGAAGGGCTTGTTCATATTTCTAAATTGGCTCATGAACATGTAAAGAATGTAGAAGATGTTGTTCATGTAGGAGATGAAATACTCGTTAAAGTAACTGATATCGATAAGCAAGGAAGAATTAATCTATCCAGAAAAGATACTTTGCCGAAACCTGAACAAGAAGAAAATACCGAATTTTAAGCATAGCCTCATGGTTTATGTTTTAGCAAGATTGAATATATATTATGAGTACAAATCTTTTCATTGTAAGTGCGTGCGGCTATTGCACGCTTTTCTTGTAATCATTAGTGTAAAGGATTGTTTTCAAAGAATGACTAAAAGTTGAAATAGAAAAACCTTAGAAAAGGGGAAATCATATGTTCAGACTTAAAAAATTGTCCAATGGAGTTACGATTGTTTCGGAGAAACTTCCCTTTGTACGATCTATTGCTTTGGGTATTTGGGTTCGTAATGGCTCAAGACATGAAAGAATTCATGAAAGCGGTATTTCGCATTTTATTGAGCATATGTTGTTCAAAGGAACAAAAAACAGGACTTCAAAGCAAATAGCTGATGAAATGGATAGAATTGGCGGACAACTCAATGCATATACCACTAAAGAATATACTTGCTATTATTTTAGAGCTTTGGACAATCATATTGATCAAGCTCTAGACATATTGGTGGATATGTTTTTAAATTCTAATTTTGAAGACAAAGAAATTGAAAAAGAAAAAGGGGTCGTTATAGAAGAAATTAATATGTATGAAGATTCCCCTGAAGAACTTGTACATGATCTAATGCAAAAGGCTGTGTGGGGAGACAATCCTTTAGGAGAACCTATTCTTGGAACTGAAGATACCATTGCTACTTTTAATTATAAATCATTAAAATCCTATTATAATAAAAGATATCGTCCCGAAAATACAGTAATTGCAGTAGCAGGTAATTTTGATTACGATGAAATGATGGATAAAATTGAACAAAAGTTTTCAAATTGGGATTTTAATGAAAAGGATGATTATGAGTACACATATCCTCAATACAAAGCGCAGATGATCACCAAGACGAAAGATATTGAGCAAATACATCTATGTTTAAGTTTTCCGGGTTTGCCTTCCGATTCTGAAGATGTTTATACTTTGATTACTCTTAATACAATACTTGGAGGAGGTATGAGCTCCAGACTGTTTCAAAAAATTAGAGAGGACAGGGGCTTAGCTTATTCGGTTTATTCATATCCAACAAACTATAGTGATACAGGTTTGTTTACAATTTATGCCGGTATGAATCCTTCTCAGACAAGCGAGGTTTTAGATTTGATCATAAAAGAGATTCATTCTCTTAAAATAAATAAAATACCTTTTGATGATTTAACTAAAACAAAAGAGCAATTAAAAAGCAATTATATAATGGGGTTGGAAAGTACCAACAGCCGAATGTCCAGCATTGGAAGATCTCAATTAATGTTGAATAAAGTTAGAACACCGGATGAAATTATTGAGAAAGTGGATGCAGTGACAGAAGAGAGAATCGCCTTACTTATTGATCAGTTGTTTGATTTTTCAAAGATCAGTGCATCTATTGTAGGAAAATTAGATACTATTAACTTGAAGGAGATCAAAGCATTATGTCAAATAAGTTAAAAGTTTTAATTAAAAAGGCGCCTGGAGCTGAAGATCTTCCGTTGCCACAATATATGACTGATCAGTCTGCGGGGATGGATTTGTATGCCAATGTAGAAAGTGAAGAAGTACTAAAAAAGGGCAAGATTAAATTGATTCCAACAGGTATACATATTCAACTTCCTAAAGGATATGAGGCTCAGATCAGGCCGAGAAGCGGATTGGCTCTTAAACATGGGATTACTCTTCTTAATACTCCTGGAACAATTGATGCAGATTATAGAGGCGAAATAAAAGTCATTATGATTAACTTGGGCGAAGAAGATTTTATTATTCAAAGAGGAGACAGAATCGCTCAAATGATTATTAATAAAATTGAGGAGATTGAGTGGATTCCTGTCAAGGAATTAGATCATACTGAAAGAAAAGATGGAGGCTTTGGCCATACAGGAGTTTAAAAGGTCAGATGAACTTAAATGTTCATATGACCTTTTTTGATTTCTGTTCTATGAACATAATGGGTCACTTCTGGACTAGCACAAAACATAGATTAAGTTTCATACACTATACTATCAATAACCCCATGGGACTTTAGCAGGAGGGATTGGGATTGAAGTTACAAAACATCAAATTTGCTGTTGTTGGAGGAGATTTACGTCAAATTAAATTAAGTAATTTTCTGGCAAGAGCAGGACATGAAGTTAGAGTTTTTGGATTTAATGGAATAGACTTTGAAAAAAATGTAGTCCTTTCAAAGACCCTTCCCGATGTTGTGGCAGATGCAGATATTGTAATCGGACCAATTCCGTGTTCACAAGACAACGTTACTTTGAATACTAAATATTACGAGTCGACAATTTTGCTGGAAGATGTATTTAAAAATATTTCAAAAGATAAAATTTTTATGGCAGGTCCAATTACATCGGAGATTCAAGGCATTGCAAAGCGTTATGATTTTAAAGTAGTGGATTTGCTTGCACGGGAGGAATTAGCAATTTTAAATGCTATTCCCACTGCCGAAGGCGCAATTCAGTATGCAATGGAAAACAGTGAAATTATGCTTCATGGTAGTCAGTGTCTTGTTTTAGGATTTGGGAGATGTGGGAAAGTACTAGCCCATAAATTAAAAGGATTGGATGCGATTCTTACCGTAGAAGCAAGAAATCCTCAAGATTTGGCCTATATAAAAAGTTATGGATATAAATGCCTTCATCTCCATGAATTAAAAGACTATATTGGTTCTTTTGACTTTATTTTTAACACTGTTCCTTCTTTGATTTTAGACCGAGAAATGCTAAAAGCCGTAAAAAAGGATTGCTTAATTATTGATTTGGCGTCAAAACCTGGAGGGGTGGATTATAATTCAGCAAAGGAATTAGGTATAAAAGCTATTGCAGCCCTAAGTTTGCCAGGAAAAGTTGCGCCAGAAAGTGCAGCGATGATTATATATGATACGATTTTCAACGTATATAGCGAGATGGGGGTAATCTTATGAGCAGTTTAAAAGGTGTGAGGGTCGGCTTTGCATTATGCGGATCCTATTGTACCTATGATACAGTTCTACCTGAGTTACAAAAATTAATTGATGAAGGTGCGGAAATATTTCCTATTATGTCCAATAATGCTTATACGACTGATACGAGATTTGGAAAAGCACAGGAACATATAGATAAAATAGAGAAAATGACAGGTAAGAAAATTATTAAATCAATTGTTGAGGCAGAACCCTTAGGTCCTAAAAACATAATAGATCTCTTAGTAATTGCTCCATGCACGGGCAATACTGTAGCTAAGCTTGCAAATGCAATTACAGATACCGCTGTCTTGATGGCTGCAAAATCTCTTCTAAGAAATAAAAAACCAGTTGTAATCGCACTGGCAACAAATGATGGATTAGGAATGAATATGAAGAATATTGGATTACTAATGAACACGAAAAACATATATTTTGTACCTATGGGTCAGGATAATTATGAAAAGAAACCAAATTCAATAATGTCAGATATGACTTTGATTCTGAAGACTGTTCAGAAAGCTTTAAAAGGAGAACAGCTTCAGCCTGTGATCATTGAGTTAAGTAAATAACCGAAATACAAGAAGATTCCATTAGGGATCTTCTTTATATTTATTGGACATTATTGAGATGATGTGGCATAATACTTTTGGAAGATTTCCTTGAGATTCAGTTGTTGAAAAGAATGATATTGAATACATACTTTTTTTGAATGAACTCCCTTCAATATACCCATACTAAAATAAAACTATATTGAAGAGGAGAATAAGATGAGTAACGAAATGACACCTAATGAATCAGAAAAAAAGAATAATGAAACAACTGAGTCCATAAAAGAATTTGGACAAATGCCCATTCCTCAGGAAAGCAATACTTCAAACAAACCTAAAATTCATTGTCTTACCATTATAGGACAAATAGAAGGCCATATTACTTTGCCGCCACAAAACAAAACAACAAAGTATGAACATGTTATTCCACAACTGGTAGCTATTCGAGACAATGATGAAATTGACGGTGTATTGGTGATCCTAAACACTGTTGGAGGAGATGTAGAAGCTGGACTGGCTATTGCCGAAATGATTGCATCTCTGGGTAAACCAACGGTTTCTTTAGTGTTAGGAGGTGGACACTCCATAGGAGTTCCGTTGGCGGTCTCAGCGAATTATTCTTTTATTGCTTCCAGTGCAACTATGACTATTCATCCTGTTCGTATGAGCGGTACAGTTATAGGGGTTCCGCAAACTTTTGAATACTTTGATAAAATGCAGGAGAGAATCGTAGAATTTGTTTCAAGAAATTCGAAAATCTCTCAACAGCGTTTTAAAGAATTGATGCTGGATACAGGGAAACTGGCAAAAGATGTTGGTACAATCGTTATTGGAGAGGAAGCAGTGAAAGAAAAACTTATCGATGAAGTAGGAGGGTTAAATGAAGCTTTAAGCAAACTTTATGAACTGATTGATCAGGCCAAGAAATCAAAGGAGGAAAATAAATGATTTATTCCATTATACCTGACGAAGTGATTTTTAGTGACATGGAGGATGAAAGTAAGGCAGTGGAAGAATATAAAGAGATAGAATATAAAGGATATTTGCTGCAGGTGACTTTAGAAAAAAATAGCGGATACAGAATTCAAAGAATTATTTCCACAGATCCTTATGCGTATTTGAACAGTGAAATTCAACCGGGCAATATAATCTCTGGAAATATCCTCTAAATAGTGCTATAATTGATTCATATGTGTTAGCAAATGCTAGCACTTTTTATTTAAAAGAAAGGATTGGCAAATATGGGAAAGAGACCATTGACAGAGAAAAAGAAATCATCCAGAAATAGAACAAGGAAAGTGAAATCTCCTACAGGAGGAGCATTGTCGCAAGAGATAAAGGGCGTTCTCATTTTTGCATCAGCAATCATTTTTGGAATAGGTATTTATAGTCATGAAGCTGGATTTTTCGGTAAAATAATCTATAAGTTTTTTGTTGGAATATTAGGTATTGGCGCTTATTTTTTACCTGTATTGATTGGCAGTATCGGTATTTTGATGATGCTAAAAAAACTGAATACCAGTAATAAATTGAAGATGCTTATATCTTTCGGCATGGTGTTTTTATTGTCTATATTTGCTCATATAATGCATGGTATTGATGTGGCATTTGATGGTATGAATATATGGCATAGGGTAAGACATTATTACGATGCAGGCAGTTGGAATAATGGAGGATTAATTGGTGCAATATTTGGGAAGATTTTAGTAAAGACGATTGGTATATATGGCAGTTATGTTTTCATTATTACATTCCTTATTATTTTATTGATTTTACTAACTGGAAGATCCTTTATTGATGATATGATATCCATTTATCAATGGATGGGGCGATGTATAGCAAAAATCAAAGAAGTTTTGAGTAATTATCAGCTGGAACATGAAGAAAAGCGAATGCAAAAGAAAACTAAATCTAAAAATAAGAACAATGTATCCCTGCAAAATATAAAAGCAGAAGATCCTGTAACTGTACATAGTGATCATGAGTCACAGGAAGCAAAGAGCAGTAATGAGGAAGCAATAGAAGAAATAAAAGTATTGGACTTTGCCCAGAAATCTGAAGAGAAAACTAAAGAAAAAGAAATAGAAAACATATCGGAAAACACCGGTAGCTCTGCTCAAGAAGAACCTGTGGAAGTAATTTCATCTGTTAGTAAACCAGTAGATTATCAATTTCCGTCTATTGAACTATTACAGGCTAATACTTCCTCAATTACATCAAACTCCAAAAAATTAATGCTTAACAATGCAAAAAAATTGGAAGAGACTTTAGCCAGTTTTGGTGTAGAGGCAAAAGTCATACAGATTAACAGAGGGCCTACTGTGACCAGGTATGAACTTCAACCCAGTCAGGGAGTTAAAGTAAGTAAAATCGTTAGTTTGGCAGATGATATTGCTCTTAATTTGGCAGCTGCTGGTATACGAATTGAAGCACCTATACCCGGGAAAGCTGCAGTGGGTATCGAAGTACCTAATCAAGAGGTTCAGCCCGTATTTTTAAGAGAAGTGATAGAAGATGAAACTTTTCAAAAGTTTCCGTCCAAACTTGCCTTTGCTTTGGGAAAAGATATTGCCGGTAACTGTGTTGTAGCGGATATAGCTCGCATGCCTCATTTACTCATTGCAGGGGCAACCGGATCTGGTAAAAGTGTTTGCATTAATACACTTATTACAAGTATACTTTATAAAGCAAATCCCAATGAGGTAAAATTATTAATGATTGACCCCAAAGTAGTTGAACTTAGTATTTATAACGGAATACCTCATTTGATGATTCCAGTGGTGACAGATCCCAAGAAAGCAGCAGGAGCACTGAACTGGGCTGTTCAGGAAATGACCAACCGTTATAAATTATTTGCAGAAAACAATGTTCGAGATATTAAAGGTTATAATAACCTAAAAAGAAACGAAAATCCAGATGACCCAAATCCACCTGAGCTCATGCCTCAAATTGTGATTATTATTGATGAGTTGGCGGATCTTATGATGACTGCGCCAGGAGAAGTAGAGGATGCTATTTGCAGGCTGGCACAAATGGCAAGAGCAGCTGGAATTCATTTGGTAATTGCTACTCAAAGACCTTCAGTCGATGTAATCACTGGAGTCATTAAAGCCAATATACCTTCCAGACTGGCTTTTGCTGTATCATCCGGTACAGACTCGAGAACCATACTGGATATGGTAGGTGCTGAAAAGCTTCTTGGAAAAGGGGACATGCTTTTTTATCCTGTTGGTGCAGCTAAACCTGTAAGAATTCAGGGAGCTTTTATTTCAGATAAGGAAGTTGAGCGAATTGTAGAAAACATAAAGCAGTCAGGACAAGCAGAATACAATCAGGATATGATTGAAGAAATTACTGCTGTGAATAATGTATCATCTTCCTCTGGAGAAGAAGTGGATGAATATCTTCAGCAGGCAATTGAAATGGTTGTTGAAAAAGAAAAAGCTTCTATTTCTATGATTCAAAGATATTTGCGTATTGGATTCAACCGTGCAGCAAGGATCATGGAGGAAATGGAGGAAAGGGGTATTGTAGGGCCTGATGAAGGAAGTAAGCCAAGAAAAGTACTGATTACTAAGGAAGAATTTGAGCAAATGAAATAAGGTAGTGATCAAAAATCGTCTAACTTTTAATATGGAATAGAAACAGGTACACTGTTTTTACAATAATAATATGAATTTTTAGAAATGGTGGGAGGATTTAGAGATGAAAACTGATATTGAAATTGCTCAAGAAGCGGTTATGAAGCCAATAACAGAGATTGCATCTGAACTTAATATTGATGCGGATGATTTAGAATTATATGGTAAATACAAAGCTAAATTATCTGATACTTTATGGGACAAGATCAAGGATAAAAAAAATGGGAAATTGGTTTTAGTTACAGCAATCAACCCAACTCCTGCTGGAGAAGGAAAAACCACAATATCCGTAGGTCTTGGTCAAGCTTTGTGTAAAAAGGGTAAAAAAGCAATTGTAGCTCTAAGAGAGCCTTCTTTAGGACCTTGCATGGGCGTAAAAGGTGGAGCAGCTGGAGGCGGATATGCACAAGTTGTTCCGATGGAAGACATCAATCTGCATTTTACAGGGGATATTCATGCGATCTCCGCAGCCCATAATTTGCTTTCTGCAATGATCGATAATCATCTTCAGCAAGGTAATGAACTTCAGATTGATCCGAGACAGATTCTTTGGAAAAGAGCTGTGGATATGAATGACCGCGCATTAAGAAATATAGTGGTTGGCTTAGGTGGGAAGACTCATGGTGTACCAAGAGAAGATGGGTATATGATTACTGTTGCTTCGGAAGTTATGGCCATACTTTGTCTTGCAGAAGATTTAATGGATTTAAAGAATAGATTAGGAAAAATCATAGTAGCTTACAATTATGACGGGAAACCAGTTACAGCAGCAGACTTAAAAGCAAACGGCGCTATGGCAGCATTGCTGAAGGATGCCATTAAACCTAATCTGGTTCAAACTTTAGAAAATACCCCAGTTTTAATGCATGGAGGACCTTTTGCCAATATTGCTCATGGCTGTAACAGTATCAGAGCTACGAAGATGGCACTTAAGCTGGCAGACATAGTAGTGACAGAAGCAGGCTTTGGGGCAGATTTAGGTGCCGAGAAGTTTTTTGATATCAAATGTCGTTTTGCTGGATTCAAGCCAGATGCAGTGGTTTTAGTTGCTACTATTCGTGCCTTGAAATATAATGGCGGTATACCAAAAAATGAGCTGGGTATTGAAAATTTGGACGCACTTAAAAAAGGATTTGAAAATCTTAGAAAGCATATTGAAAATATTCAGCAATATAAAGTGCCTATTGTGGTTACCCTAAACCAATTTGTGACAGATACCCGTGATGAAATAGCTTATGTTAAAGATCAATGTGAAAGCATGGGGTGTGCATTTGCTATTTCAAAAGTATGGGAATTAGGCGGACAGGGTGGTTTGGAACTGGCCGAGAAAGTAATAGAAACTTTAGAGACAAAGCCTTCTAACTTTGAAGTATTGTATGATTGCAGTAGCACTATTACAGAAAAAATTGAAACCATTGCACGAAAGATCTATGGGGCAAAAGGAGTCATATTTACTTCCAAAGCTAAAAAAGATATGGAGAAAATAGTTGCGATGAATTTAGATAAGATGCCCATCTGTATTGCAAAAAATCAATATTCATTGTCTGATGATCCAAGTTTGCTGGGAAGACCAAAAGACTTTGAAATTACAGTAAGAGAATTAAGGGTTTCTGCCGGTGCTGGTTTTATAGTGGCCTTAACAGGAGATGTGATGATTATGCCAGGATTACCCAAATACCCTGCAGCAATGAATATTGACATTAATGAGAAAGGTCAAATTACAGGATTGTTCTAGGAGGTGTAATATGAGTACCCTTATTATTGATGGGAAAAAGATCTCACAGGATATAAAGGACGAATTGAAAAAAGAAGTAGAAGAATTAAGCCAAAAGAATATTATTCCAGGATTGGCAGTTATACTGGTTGGAAATGATCCTGCATCAAAAGTTTATGTTAATAATAAGAAAAAAGCCTGTGAATATATAGGTATCAAATCTTTTTCTTATGAGTTGCCCCAAGAAACAACAGAAGAAGAACTGCTAAATCTTATAGATGTTTTAAATAAAACAAAGGAAGTCAATGGTATATTGGTTCAACTTCCGCTTCCGGAACATATCAATGAGAGTAAAATCCTTCTTTCAATTGATCCAATAAAAGATGTGGATTGCTTTCATCCATACAATGTGGGATTAATCTCTATTGGTAAAATGGATGGTTTTCTTCCTTGCACACCAGCAGGAATCATAGAACTAATAAAAAGATCCAATATCGAAATTGAAGGTAAAAACTGTGTTGTTGTAGGAAGAAGTAATATTGTAGGAAAACCAGTTTCACAACTTTTGTTAAGTCATAATGGCACAGTAACCACATGCCATTCCCGTACAAAAGAATTAGCTAAAATATGCCAAGAGGCAGATTTACTAGTCGCTGCCATCGGAAAACCTCAATTTATTAAAGCAGATATGGTGAAAGAAGGATCGATTCTTATCGATGTGGGTGTAAACCGTTTAGATAATGGCAAATTATGTGGGGATATTGATTTTGAAGGCTGTAAAGATAAGGCCTTAGCTATTACTCCTGTTCCAGGAGGCGTAGGTCCTATGACTATTGCAATGTTAATGAAAAACTGTGTAAAGGCTGCACTGATGCAGAACTAGAAAGGAGATTATCTTGCCTATTAGAATAGCTTTTGTTTCATTAGGATGTGACAAGAATTTAGTTGACAGTGAAGTGATGTTAGGTTTGCTTCAAAAATCAGGATTTGCATTAATTTCGGACGAAAGTCAGGCGGATGTACTGGTTGTAAATACCTGTTGTTTTATACAAGATGCTAAAGAAGAAAGTATCGAAAGTATTTTAGAAATGGCTCAATATAAGAAAACGGGTAATTGTAAAGCCCTTATAGTAACAGGTTGTATGGCAGAACGTTATAAAGATGAAATTTTATCTGAAATACCTGAAGTAGACGGGGTAGTCGGAACGACAGGTTATGAAAGTATTGTTGAGGTCGTTGAAGAAATTTTACAAGGTAAAAAAATTCAAATGTTTTCTGACGTTAATGCAAAAACGAGTGAAAATTATCAGAGAGTATTGAGTACAGCTGGTTATTTTGCTTATTTAAAAATTGCTGAAGGCTGTGATAATCGATGCACCTACTGCATTATTCCTCAGCTCAGGGGTAAGTACAGAAGCCGTTCGATGGAAAGTCTGATTAGTGAAGCAAAAACTTTGGCCAGCCAAGGGGTAAAGGAATTAATCCTGGTTGCTCAGGATACAACAAGATATGGTATTGATTTATATGGAGAAAAAAAATTGCCTCAGTTATTAAAGGAATTATGTAAAATTGATGATTTAAAATGGATTCGCTTACTATACTGTTATCCGGAAGAGATCACAGATGAATTGATTGATGTCATTGCAGAGGAAGAAAAAGTATGCAGTTATTTGGACATGCCTATTCAACATGCACATACTTCAATTCTTAAACGAATGGGAAGAAGAAGTACTAAGGAAGACCTTATTCATCTCATTAACAAGCTGCGAAAGAGGATTCCGGATATTTGTCTCAGGACCACTTTAATTGTAGGATTTCCTGGAGAAACGGATGAAGAATATGAGGATTTGGTGCAATTTGTTAAAGATATGAAATTCGACAGATTGGGTGTATTTACGTATTCCAAAGAAGAAGGAACTCCTGCTGCCAAAATGAGAGGACAGATTCCAAAGAAAATCAAGGAGTTTCGAAAAGATAAGATTATGAAGCTTCAACAGGCTATTTGTGAAGAGAAATCTGCACAATGTGTTGGAAGAACTTTAGAAGTCATAATTGATGGTAAGCTTCCGGAAGAAAATGTGTATTGTGGGAGAACATATCGGGATGCGCCTGAAATAGACGGAATGGTATTTGTTAGCGCTGATGAAGAGCTTTTATCAGGAGATTTCATTAAAGCTTCTATTACATCTTCTAATGAATACGATTTAATAGGGAGGATTGTAGATGAATCTGGCGAATAAACTGACTTTTTTGAGGATTATTTTGATTCCTGTATTTTTAATTGTTCTGCTTACAGAATGGATTCCTGATCCTCAAAAAAGAATTTTTGCAGTGATTATTTTTGCATTGGCATCTCTTACAGATATGCTGGATGGATATATTGCGAGATCAAGAAACTTAATTACGAATTTAGGCAAATTTTTAGATCCTCTGGCAGATAAACTCCTTGTGACATCTGCTTTGGTTAGTTTAGTTGAATTAGGAGATTTGCCTGCCTGGGTTGTTATAATTATTTTAAGTCGTGAACTTGCAATTACTGGTTTTAGAACAGTTGCAGTATCTGAAGGAATTGTCATTGCAGCAAGTTGGTGGGGAAAAATAAAAACAATTAGCCAGATGTTAATGATTATGGTCTTTTTACTCAACATCTCCCTTCCGATTTTTGACGTATTTGAAACAGTATTAATGTGGATGGCAGTTATATTTACGATCATTTCTGGAGTAGACTATATTGTTAAAAATAAACGTGTCTTATCGACGCAAAAATAAATTTTTCTAAAATAGATTCATTCCCCAGTCTTTGAAAGAATATGATATAAGAGATTGCTATCTTTTTGAAGGATTTACTAAGAAGCAAATCGAATGATTGAAATATAAAGTAAAATATGTCTATGATCCAAGGTAGTTATTTTTTTATTGATTATAGAAGGGCGGGGATGATATGAAGCTAACATTTTTAGGGGGAGCAAAGACTGTAACGGGTTCATGTTACTGGATGCAGGCAAATGGTAAAAACATTCTTATTGATTGTGGAATGTTTCAAGGACATGATCAAGAAGAAGATTTGAACTTTGAACCATTTCCTTTTGATGTCAGTTCAATTGACTATTTGCTGTTAACCCATGCCCATATTGATCATAGTGGAAGAATACCTAAGTTATGTAAAGAAGGTTTTAAGGGGAAAATCATATGTACCAAAGCAACCGCAGATTTATGTGCAATTATGCTTCCTGACTGTGGATATATCCAGGAATCCGAAGTGGAATGGAAAAACAGAAAAAGGCAAAGAGCAGGCAAACCACTTATTGAACCATTATATACGTATCAGGATGCACTGGACTGCATAAAATTTTTTAACCCGGTCTCCTATCATCAAGAAGTTCGTCTGCAAGGAAATATTACGATTAGATTTTCAGACGCAGGGCATATTTTAGGTTCTTCAATTTTGGAAATATGGGTAAATGAAAAAAATTCTGAGACTAGAATTGTCTTTTCAGGAGATTTAGGAAATCAAGATATTCCATTATTAAAAGATCCGGAAACCATTGAAAGTGCAGATTACTTAATTATTGAATCTACTTATGGGAACAGAATTCATAAAGAAAAAGAAAACAAAGTTAGGAAGCTGCTCAACATAATAGAAGAAACCATTATGCAGGGTGGAAATGTTGTTATCCCTTCTTTTGCTGTTGGAAGGACCCAGGAAATTATTTATGAAATTCACAAATATAGGGAATTATATAAAGATGATATGGATTTTCTTAGTCATGTCCCTGTATACGTAGATAGTCCCCTGGCAATCTCTGCAACAGAAGTATTTAGAAAAAATTTAGACTGCTATGATGAAGAAGCAAGAGCATATGTTGAAAATGGAGATAATCCGCTGGATTTTCCCAATCTTGCTTTTACAAGGACGCCTGATGAATCCAGACAGCTGAATGAGAAACCTGAACCTATGATTATTATTTCTGCCAGTGGTATGTGTGAAGCAGGAAGAATAAAGCATCATTTGAAACACAATTTATGGAGAAGTAACAGTACGATATTGTTTGTAGGATATCAGGCCCCTGGAACTTTAGGAAGGCGTATTCTTGACGGAGCAGAAAAAGTAAAGATCTTTGGAGAAGAAATTTCTATTAATGCCAGAATTGAAAGCATCGAAGGCTATTCAGGCCATGCAGATCAGCAAGGATTACTCAATTGGGTAAGTAGTATTAAAAACAAGCCAAAGAAAATTTTTATCGTTCATGGAGAGCCAGAGTCTCAGTATGCTTTTGCAAAAATATTAAAAAAGCAATTAAAGGTTGATATCATTATTCCCGATAGAGGAGATAATTATGAACTAACGCCATACAGTATTACGGTTCAAAAATCACTGGAACATCTGAAAGAAAACTTTATTCGTCTGCAATTACTGGCTCAATTGGATGTTTTATCAGAAGAAATATACTTCCTTACAAAACAGCTTAACCAGGAAGTATTAAATGGAAAAGAAGATGAGGAAATAAAAGTCATTCAATCTAAAATTGAAGAAGTTCAGAATTCTATTCTTCAAATTAATCAAATGTTAAAAGGCTCGCTATAAACGAGCCTTTTCTGTTTGAGGGATGATGGTTTTGAAAAATTCGACTGCAAGGTTGATCAACTGATCTTTTATACATATGAATTTGTCAGGTTCAATATGAATATATTTTTTCTTAGAACTAATATTTTCTCTAAATATGGGTAAATTGATATTGTCAGCCATTATTTGAAGAAATAACCCTGTTTTTTTAATGTAACAATTTGAAGCAGAAGCAGGCTTTCTCTTTTCTTTAGGCAAAAAAGAACCGACAGATTTGTGAATGGCTTCATCTAATTCAGGGATATAGTAGTATTCTTTATAATTCTGGAAATAATGATATAAGGTCGTATTGAGCAATAATATTTCAAATCGAATGAGTGACTTTTTTTCATAAATATTACACGTCCAGTTTTCATTTTTTAGTGTCAGAGATAGAGGAGAATTATTGGATACTTCTATTGCAAATATAAGTTTATCTTTACTTAGGTCTGTACATTGAACATCTGTAATAAAATTTGGTTGTGTGATCTGTTTGATAAATGAAATATAATCATATATTTTAAATATTTCTATAAGTCCATAAAGATCCTCTTCATTATGCAGCAATAAATTATTTTTAAGAGATTCATTTTTACTTTTGAGGTAATCATAATATTGACCGATCAATTCTCCACCAGCATAAGTGTCAAGCCTATTGATTTTAAGAAAATACTCTATGGTTTTTAGCCTGCAATTTTGCAGACCAAAGATATTTTGAAAAGGACGAATATCTTTTAGAATATCTATAGATTTAAGTTTTTTCAATGGACTGATTATGTTCAATGTAGAAGCTTTTTCTTCTAAGTAAGGAATATCAAATGTATTGCCATTAAAATGAATGATATATTCAAATGAATTACATAACTGAAAAAAATTCATTAGTAATTCTATTTCATCTTTAGGGGATTCAGAAAAAAATTGATGCAATATCCATGTGTTGTCTTTAAAGTAAATGCAACCAATTAAATACAAATACGACTGATAACGGGAAAATCCCGTAGTTTCAATATCAAATAAAATAATCTTTTCATTTCTGCAATGAGGGAAATACTTTTGTATATTAAAAGAATGGGTAAAAGGTTTATATATTTCAATCATATGCGGCTCCTGTTCATTCTTTAGTTTTATCGTTCTAAATCTATCATAAGTATTATTTTAATGCAATATTACAGCATCATTTTAGCATAATAAAAGATTTATATTGAATTGTCAAAAATAATTCTTGAAATTGCAAGTTATTAGTTATATAATCTCATATATGAATAAAAGACGAAATACAATATTTATTAATTAGTATTTCATAAAAAAATCTAAATGAATAAGGAGGAAACTGAGATGAAAGCAAAGAAATTTATGTCAATGCTATTAGTCGGAGGCATTATGCTTTCTAGTCTTGTAGGCTGTGGAAATACAGGTAGCAGCTCACAGGGTTCAGAGAGTTCAGGTGCAAATGCAGATGTAATAAAAATTGGTGGCATCGCTCCATTAACAGGTGATGTAGCCGTTTATGGGGTTGCAGCTGACAACGGAGTAAAATTGGCCATTGAAGAAATTAATGCCAATGGTGGTCTTCTGGGAAAGCAAATCCAATATGTTGTCTATGATGATAAAGGCGATCCGACAGAAGCTGTAAATGCCTATAAGAAATTAACAAGTAATGATCAAGTTGATGCCATCGTAGGCGCTGTTACAAGTAAACCAACTTTAACCGTTACACCACTAGCAGCAAAAGATGGCATTCCCATGATTACTCCAACAGCTACAGCTTTGGAAGTTACAAGTGCTGGACCAAATATTTTCCGTGCTTGTTTCATTGATCCATATCAAGGGGAAGTTATGGCAAAATTTGCTGTAGAAGAATTAGGAGCATCCAAAGCAGCCATTATTTATAATACAGCAGACGACTATTCTGTAGGCGTTGCAGAAGCTTTTAAAGAAGCTGTAGAAGGTTATGGTACTCAAGTTGTAAGCTTTGAAGGTTACAACGGAGATGACAAAGACTTTAAAGCAGTTCTTACCAATGTAAAAAGTCAAGGACCAGATGTATTGTTCATCCCTGATTACTATAATAGAGTAGGTCTTATTGCACAGCAAGCTAAAGAAGTTGGTATTACAGCAACACTTCTTGGTGCAGATGGTTGGGATGGTGTAATAGGTGTAAATCCTGATGCTGTTGAAGGTGCTTATTTCTGCAACCACTATTCAACAGATGATGCTGCAGAAGAAGTTCAAAACTTCTTAAAAGTTTATAAAGAAAAGTATAATGAAGATCCTGTTAGCTTCGCTGCTTTAGGATATGATGCGATGAAGATTTTAGCAGCAGCTATTGAAAAAGCAGGATCAACGGATAAAGATGCTGTAGTAAAAGCTTTGGCTGAAACGGATATTACTTCAGTTACTGGAAAAATTACCTTTGATGAAAATAGAAATCCAGTAAAAGAGGTATCTATTATTAAAATAGAAAACGGAAATAATACATTATTTACAAAAATGAGTCTTTAGTAAAAAGGGAGAAGAGATTCTCCCTTTATCTACTTTATCGCAAGGAGGGCAGCACATGACATTTTTACAGCAGTTAATTAATGGTATACATGTAGGAAGCATCTATGCACTAATTGCATTAGGGTATACAATGGTATACGGAATCATTAAATTAATTAATTTTGCCCATGGAGACATTATTATGATGGGCGCATATATTACTTTTGTTGCGTTGCTTACGCTTAATGTTCCTATTTGGTTGGCTGTCATCATAGCTATATTGGCATGTTTGATTTCTGGAATTTTGATTGAACGCATCGCATATAAACCGCTACGAAATGCTCCAAGAATATCTGCACTTATTACTGCCATTGGAGTGAGTTTGTTCCTAGAAAATTTATTCTTTAAAATTTTTGGAGGCAATCCAAAACCTTTTCCTGTGCTTATTGATCCCACACCGATTTCTTTAGGTTCTATTCAAATAAGCAGAGTGACTATTATTACAATCATTATATCTGCTCTATTAATGGTAGCTCTCGATTTATTCGTAAAGAAAACTAAAACAGGAAAAGCTATGCGTGCAGTATCTGAAGATCAAGGAGCTGCACAATTGATGGGTATTAACGTAAATACTACCATATCCATTACTTTTGCTATTGGTTCAGCTCTGGCAGCTGTTGGAGGAATTTTATACAGTACGGCTTATCCACAAATCGATCCTTTCATGGGTATGATGCCGGGATTAAAAGCATTTGTGGCAGCAGTTCTTGGGGGAATTGGTATCATTCCTGGAGCTATGCTGGGTGGATTTATTATGGGAATTGCTGAGAGCTTTACAAAAGGATATATATCCAGTCAAATGGCAGATGCGGTTGTTTTTGGGATACTCATACTTGTATTAAGCTTAAAACCTTCTGGAATATTCGGCAAAAATGTTAAGGAGAAAGTGTAGGTGAGCAGAATGAAAAATAGATTAAAGTCATATTTCATAAACATCGGAGCTATCATAGTTATTTACGCTTTGTTAACTCTGCTCATGAAGACAGGAATCATCAATAGTTATTACGAAGTTATTGTAATAAGTATTGGTATCAATATTATTTTAGCTGTGAGTTTAAACTTGGCTACAGGGTATTTAGGTCAGCTTGCTTTAGGCCATGCAGGCTTTATGGCAGTTGGTGCTTATGTTTCAGCAATATGTACTGCGCATATGAATTTGCCTGATACGCTTCAACTCATTGTTTCTTTGCTAATAGGTGGAATCGTTGCAGGAATTTTTGGTATTCTTGTAGGGGTACCTGCGCTTAGGTTAAAAGGCGATTATCTTGCTATTATTACTTTAGCTTTTGGAGAAATTATCAGAGTAATTATTTTAAATTTAAAAATCACTGGCGGAGCAAGAGGATTAAAAGGAATTCCATTGCTTACGAGCTTTAATTCTGTATATTGGATTACAGTCATTATTGTAGCAATCATATATACTTTAATTAATTCGAGACATGGACGGGCTATTATTTCTATTCGTGAAGATGAAATTGCGGCTGAGTCAGTTGGTATACCTACAACTTTTTATAAGAATTTCGCTTTTTCATTAGCTGCCCTTTTTGCAGGAATTGGTGGTGGATTATATGCCCATTATTATACTGTTTTGGACCCGGGAAGTTTTGATTTTATGAGATCTATAGAAATACTGATTATTGTCGTATTAGGTGGCATGGGAAGTTTAACGGGCTCAATAGTAGCGGCAATTGTTTTAACGATTTTGCCGCAGTTATTAATTGATTTTGCAGATTGGCGTATGCTGATTTATTCCATTATACTTGTAATTATGATGATCTTTAGACCGGAAGGTCTTTTCGGCAAAAAAGAGTTTTCTCTTATGGGATTGTTGAATATAAAGCAGAAAGCAATAAATACTACTCCTAATAGCCATGGAAGGAGTGAATAGCTATGGCATTACTAGAAACTAAGGACTTAGGGATTACTTTTGGTGGATTAAGAGCAGTTGGAGATTTTAACATAAAGATTGAAGAACAGCAACTTATGGGGCTAATTGGACCTAATGGTGCCGGAAAAACTACTGTTTTTAATTTACTTACAGGAGTATATCTTCCAACAGAAGGCATTATTAATCTAGATGGGGAGAATATTGTCGGGAAAAAGCCTTATGAAATCGTACAGAAGGGTATTTCAAGGACATTTCAAAACATAAGATTGTTTAAAGATTTGTCCGTTATTGACAATGTTAAGATGGCCTTCCATCATAAGATGAAATACTCAATTGGTGCGGGGATATTTAGACTGCCTTCATATTGGAAGGAAGAAAAGGAAATTCACGAAAAAGCATTAGAATTATTAAAACTTTTTGATATGGATCAAGCAGCCTATCTAACAGCAAAAAATCTTCCTTATGGCCAGCAAAGAAAATTAGAAATTGCAAGAGCTTTAGCGGCAGATCCTAAATTGCTGTTACTTGACGAGCCTGCAGCAGGAATGAATCCTAATGAAACAAAAGAGTTAATGGAAACCATTCATTTTATTCGAGACAAATTTAAAATAGCCATACTGCTTATTGAGCATGATATGAGTTTGGTTATGGGAATTTGTGAAAAAATAGTTGTAATTGATTATGGAATGATTATTGCAACTGGTACTCCTGAGGAAATCAAGAAAAATAAGAAAGTTATCGGGGCTTACTTAGGAGAGTAGGAGGTAAAAATGCTAACAGTAAATGGAATCAATGTATATTATGGAGCAATACATGCTATTAAAGACGTTTCTTTTCATGTTGATGAAGGAGAAATCGTAACTTTAATTGGTGCCAATGGCGCAGGTAAGACCACAATTCTTCATACAATTTCCGGATTGTTAAGTGCAAAAACCGGAGAAATTAAATTTCAAAATCAATCGATCAATAAAATTGAACCCCATGAAATATTAAAAATGGGAATTGCTCATGTACCAGAAGGACGAAGAATTTTTGCACAAATGACTGTATTGGAAAATTTGCAAATGGGCGCTTATACCAGAAATAATAAAGAAGAAACAAATAATATGATTGAAATGGTGTTTGAAAAGTTTCCTCGCTTAAAAGAAAGGATTAATCAGTTGGCAGGTACCATGAGTGGTGGAGAACAACAGATGCTTGCCATTGGCAGAGCATTGATGTCTAAGCCAAAACTTTTATTAATGGATGAGCCTTCAATGGGATTGGCACCTATTTTAGTTCAGGAAATTTTTAATATCATTCAGGAGATCAATGCAGCCAGAACTACCATATTACTGGTTGAGCAAAATGCCAATATGGCTTTATCCATTGCTAACAGGGCTTATGTTCTCGAAACCGGAAAAGTCGTTTTAGAAGGAAATGCTAAAGAACTTCTTGGAAATGAAAATGTTAGAAAAGCTTATTTAGGCTAAAAAAGAAGGCATATGCCTTCTTTTTATTTTTTGATTATTGATAAAATATTATATCCTCGATTTTGCAAGGAAGCAATCAAATCATCGACATCCGTTGTATTCAAACGAATAATGATTTCACTTTGACCTTCTTTTACAGAATAATTGCTGACGTGTTGAATATTGATACCGTATTGCTTAATAATACTTGCAATATCTGCTAAGGTACCTAATTCATCTTTTACTTCAAGAGAAATTCTGGTTCCAGGATCATTGGCTCCAAGGAACTCAATAAAGGCATCAAATATGTCTGTACGGGTTAAGATTCCAACAAGTTCATTGTTATCTATAACAACCGGAAGGGAACCTATATCGTTACTTCTTAATATAACAGCTGCTTCTTCAATGAGCATATCCGGATTTACTGTAATTACGTCAGTAATCATTATATCTTTAACCTTTGTTTTTGAAAGAAGATAATTTATTTCATAGACACTTAAAGAAGTGGCTTTGGATGGGCTAACTTCAGTAAGAACTTTTTCTGTAACAAGGCCAACTAATTTGCCGTCTCTAACTACAGGAAGCTGAGAATAGCCATGTTCCATCATTAAATTAAATGCCTTAGAAATAGAAGCATCTTCGGTGATCGTAATTACATTGGTATTCATTCTGTTTTTAACATACATAGCAATGCCCCCAATCGTAATATGTAATTTAATTTTTTAAAGGGTTATTTATATTATATCACAAATTGCTCTATTATAATAGAAAATTATTTCAATATACATAAAATTTTTACGGTAAACTGTAATTTTCTTCTTTATGAATAGTAATGATGGATTATTGTTATGATAATGTTAAAAGGAGATGATCACTTGAATAATAATACTTTGGAAAGTTTAAAAGAAATGTATGAACAAGGTTACCGATGCATCCGTACAGAAAATGAAAACGGTACAATGAAAATATATCTTAAAAATTTTGAAACCGAAAAAACAGATACAATTTTTACAAATAATCAGGAAGAGATGAGTCAAATTAGTCAGTACATTCATTCTGTAAGAGAAGGATAAAGGACTACAAAAGTAGTTCTTTTTTTATGCAGGATAATTTTATTAACTCTTTTATGTTATAATCTAATTGTAAGAGCTGATGTAAAGATTGAATGGAAAGAAGGAATTGACATGTCTTATACAGATCAAGATTTAAAATATTTAGAACTTCTATCAACCAAGTATCCGACCATTGCATCTGCATGCAAAGAAATAATTAATTTGAAAGCCATTCTAAATCTTCCCAAAGGCACAGAACATTTCTTAACGGATATTCACGGAGAGTATGAAGCATTTAATCATGTTTTAAAAAATGGTTCAGGGGTTATAAAACAAAAAATTAATGAGATATTCGGAAATACTTTAAGTCAAAAGGATATAAAAAGTCTTTCAACACTGATCTATTATCCTGAGCAAAAACTAGAAATCATTTTAAAAGAGGAGCAAAATATTGAAGACTGGTACAAAATTACTTTATACAGGCTGGTTGAAATTTGCAGATACGTGTCATCAAAATATACCCGCTCAAAAGTAAGAAAAGCGCTGCCTGAGGATTTTTCGTATATCATAGAAGAACTTTTACATGAGCAATCCGACAGACAGGATAAGGAAGAGTATTACAGTGAAATCATCAAAACCATCATATCCGTGGGAAGGGCCAAAGAATTTATCATTGCTTTATCTAAGCTGATTCAGAGATTGGTGATCGACAGGTTACATATTATCGGTGATATATATGACAGAGGCCCGGGAGCCCATCTTATAATGGATACCTTGATGAATTATCATTCTGTAGATATCCAATGGGGCAACCATGATATCGTTTGGATGGGGGCAGCAGCAGGAAGCGAAGCATGTATTGCCAATGTTCTTAGAATATGTTGCAGATATTCCAATTTAGATACAGTTGAAGACGGTTATGGTATTAACATACTACCTTTGGCTACGTTTGCTATGGATCATTATAAAGATGACGAATGTTTAGCCTTCATGCCTAAAGCTATTGATCAAGATGCCAATGAAAAAGATGCTAAACTGATTGCAAAAATGCATAAAGCGATTGCAATGATTCAATTTAAGCTGGAAGGAGAAATCATTAAAAGGCGCCCATATTTTAATATGGATGAGAGACTTTTGCTCCATAAAATCGATTATAAAGAAGGGGTAATTACGCTAAACGGTAAAACGTATAAATTAAAAGATACTTATTTTCCGACAATTGACCCCAGTAATCCTTATCAACTGATGCCTGAAGAAAAAGAACTGATTGAGAAGCTTAAATCTTCTTTTCTAAATAGTGAAAAGCTTCAAAGCCATGTAAGGTTTCTTCTTTCTAATGGAAGTATGTATCTAAAGTATAATTCTAATTTATTATATCATGGCTGTATTCCTTTAAATAAAGACAAAACCTTTAAAAAAGTAAAATTAGATGCCTCAGGAAAAGAATACAGCGGTAAAAGTCTGTTAGACCGGCTGGATGTTTTGGTACGAGAAGCTTATTTTAATAAAAATGATCCAGAAGCCAAATTATACGGTATGGATATCATATGGTATTTATGGAATGGAAGCGATTCTCCTCTATATGGAAAGGATAAAATGGCAGTATTTGAAAGATATTTTATAGAAGAGAAGGAAACTCATATAGAGAGAAAATTTTATTACTACGAACTAATGGATGAGAAAGTTTGCAATATGATTTTTGAAGATTTTGGGCTTGATCCCAAAACGTCGCATATCATAAACGGCCATGTACCTGTGCGTATTAAAAAAGGCGAAAGTCCCATAAGAGCCAATGGAAAACTTTTGGTCATAGATGGAGGTTTTTCAAAGGCTTATCAGGCTTATACAGGCATTGCCGGCTATACACTCATATATAATTCATATGGCCTTCTATTGGTATCCCATGAACCTTTCGAATCTACGATTAAGGCGATTCAAGAAGAAAAAGATATTCTTTCTACTTATGAAATCTTGGAACAGGAAGCAGAAAGGAAAAGAGTCAAAGATACAGATAACGGAAAAAAATTATTTGCACAAATCTGTGATCTTGAAATGCTTTTAGATGCATACCGCAAGGGACTTATTAAAGAGAAACTGGCAAAACAGGTAGTGTGATAACGTATTACAACCAAAGGCATTTGTGAAAGTGTACATCGAAGTATTGTTTCTTTTATATGGATTTAATATTTTTAGATTCTCTATCTCTTAGAGAATCTTTTTTTATAATATAGGAAATTCCTCCAGATTTCCTATATCAAAAAAACTCCGGGCAGAATGCACGCTCGTGCGTATTGAATTTTGTAAGATTTGCCGACTAGGCTCGGTGCGAGAGTCCTAAGGCCGCAATTCTTTCTTGGGAAAGTTTGAATGATCATACTCCAATTTGTATGATGACTTGCAATTATTTGTTCGATTATGTAAAATTAACTTTAAGGCATACAAGACTATTAAGGAGGATTCATATAGATGAGTAAAAGACCGACACCATGTATCGTGACATCTGAGGAAGCACTACGACAAGAGGAAATCATTAAGCAATTAAGGAATGATAATGATCTTATTAAAGCAAGAACAGGAAAGCAAAAGTATTATTATATTTCTACCTTTGGCTGCCAAATGAATGCAGTGAGATGTATAATTATTTCCCATCTCTATAGATAAATTTATGGGTTATACCGTTGACAAACTCTATGGATGTTATAGTTTTATCCTCCCTCACAGTAACCTTTTTGATAATACTTTGCATGAAGTCCTGCAGTAATTTCTTATCTACCACTTTTACCAGCTTATTATATTTAATAGGCCTATCACCGACTAAATTCTGGGCCAGTAAATATTGAGTAGCTTTTTTAATAAAATTTAGATCATGGCCAGGGAGCTCCCTAGAAAATTCTATGGATCTCTTTTTTATTTTGTTGTTAACTTCATTTATCTTACTATCCAGATCATGTTTTCTAATTAGAAAATCTTTTTCCGACATACTCTCATCAGAAAATAGATACAGATCTTCTAATCTCTTAAGAGCTCGTTCAAGTTTTTTCTTTTCAGCTTTTAAATTCTGCATCTCAATGTCTTTTTCAATCTCTTTACTAGAATCTATCCTATCGAATAAAATATCTCCAGTATTACTTAACATAATATTATAAGTTCGAGTCAAATCTTCTGGAACAATACCAACAACATCTTTAAATGCAGGGCCATGGAGTAGTATTTTTTCTACTTGTTTTTCATTACCCTTTGCTCCATACATATTTATATATTCATTAGCTTTAACTAGATTAGCAATATAGTTAATCACGAAAGGACCCAACTTTACTTCGCTTATAGTCCCTTTACATTTTCTATAAGCTTTCTTACTATGGACATAATTATAGCAGCGATATGTAGATGGCCTATACCCATCAGCTCTAGGACGGTCAACGGTTGCAATATAATTCTTTTTACATTTCTCACATTCGATTAATTGCCTAAAGACATGGATATGATCGGTTCTTTTCACTCCCCTAGCACGAATATTGGAATCCATTATAGCATTACACTTCTCATATTGCTCCTTGGATATAATAGCTGGGTGATTATCTTCTACGATTACCCACTCCTCTTCCGGACGGATCTTCCCATGGGGAGAATATCTATAGTTATACCTATAGGTCCCGATATAGAAAGGATTTCTTATTATATCAGCAATAGTTTTTGTGGTCCAGGTCCCATTCCTTTTAGTTTTTATACCAGCCAATTCAAGACGATGTTTTACCTCTCCAGTAGACCTGGTCTCCTCATAGGTATCGAATATAAACCTCACAGTCTTTGCCTCTTCCTCATTAATTACTGGATATTTTGTATCCTCATCATAGTCATAACCTAGGGGGACAGGTGATCCATTCCATAGGCCCTTCTCTGCTCTGGAAAGCATGATCCCGTAGACTCTCTCTGCAGTAAGTTTCCTTTCCAACTCTGCAAAGACCAGGATAATCTTAAGCATGGCCTCGCCCATGGCCGTGGAGGTATCGAACTGCTCATTCTTGGAAATGAAGATTACATTATATTTCTTCAGCTCTTCGTACATGTCACAGAAGTCCAATAGGTTCCTGGAGATCCTATCCAACTTCCAGACAAGTAGGTGAGTGAACTCTCCGTTGCGGATCCTGGACATCATTTCCTGATAAGCAGGCCTGTCCGTATTCTTACCAGAATACCCAGCATCTTCGAATATCTCATATTCATCAATGCCTAGAATATACTTGCAATAATTAATAAGTTCTTTCTTCTGGAAGGGAAGAGAGTCCTTATCTATCTGGTGGTGAGTAGAAACCCTTACATAAATAGCAACTTTATTATTCTTGCTTTTATTAAACATAATATTCCCCCTTAAATTTGCGTCGGTTTTACAGAAACAAACTGTATAAAAAAGAGTTGCGTCGAATCATCGACGCAGCAACATTTTATAATTTAGTTTTATTCACCCATTACATCGGTTATTATGAAGTTTCCATCCTTGAACTCATATGCATATTTAACAGTCCTATTATTATAATCATCTTCCCAGAATACAGCACCTCCAATAACCTCTGTAACACCTTCACCAGCTACACTGGCCATTAAATCGTCTGCGTACATTCTCAAAATCTTATTCCCTGTCTCCTTGGAATTCTTAATATCAAAGCTCCCATAAACTAATAAAATAAAATCACCATCTGCAGGATCTCCCATATTATCGTTTAGTTTAATTTCAGTAATCGTGGCATTTAAGTAATCACCAGACTCAATGCGACTCAAAACTATGTCATATATTTCTGCTTTCCTACCCTCATAAGGATTAGCAAGTTCATTACCTGCAGGAACTTCATCCTCATTAGCAGTAGGTTCATTATCACTCACTACAGCAGGGGTAGTATCTGGTGTGCTTTGTTCGGTATCTTCATCCGGACTAAGAAGAGCAAGTCCAACAGAGGCTACCAAGAAAATTAAAATACCTATAAATATTTTCTTCTTTTTCATATTCCCAGCTCCTTTTTTAATAATTATTTGTGTCGGTTTTACAGAGGCAATTTGCATTTGTGTCGGTTTTACAGAAACAAATTAAAAAATTGCTTCGGTTAAACAGAAACAAAAATATCATTTGTGTCGGTTTAAACGAGGCAAATATCATTTGTGTCGGTTTTACAGAAACAAAATTCAATTTGTGTCGGTTTAACAGAATATATATATCTTATCTTATCTAATCATATCTTATATATATAATAGACTAGATAAGATAAGATATAGGCACTTAAAGTCAATCAAAATTAGAAACACCTCTTAACTATAGCTTTGTAAATTTTATCATCTACCTCTAATAAACTTCTTTTTCCGTCTTTAAATTGTATAGCAACGGTATAGGTCCCTTTAGATTTAGCAGATAAACCACCAGCTAACAAACCTACTGGACCTAAAAGGGCACCACCAACTAAACCACGAGCAACACCACTGGCAGCACTTTTCCTATGCTCATCAGTAACCAGCTCATAGGCTTCCACTTCATCTTTAGTAAGCATTACAGTCTTACCAAAACCATAAGAAATACTAGCAATACCAAAACCAACACTAACTTTACCACCAAGATAATCACCAGCAATAACTTTATTTTTAGCAGCCATAATATACCTCCTCAAATATTATTTTTAGACCTTCCTTTCAAGGATCTTATTATGCTTTTTTTTCTAAAGCTGACGATTGTTCCTCTTTACTTTTATCCATCTGGTCTTTGATCTTCAATAGATGGATATACTTCTCAAGCTCTTTTTTGCTTTCTTCACTTAAGTCGTCAAACTGCTTTAAAAAGCAGTTACTATTTTCTGGATTGCGAACATTAGACCTGCCTACCAGGTAGTCGATAGAAACATTAAAGAGATCCGATAACTGGGTTAGGGTTTCAATACTAGGCTGAAGGGTACCTCTTTCATACTTGGAGATATTAGATTTAGTCTGTCCAATTTTCTTTCCTAATTCTTCTTGAGTTAAGCCTAATTCCTGTCGTAGCTCCCGTATTCTCACTGCGATCCCCCCCTTATTATTCTTTTCTATACATAATATGCTTTGGTTTTATTATATAGTATCCAAAATGGAAAATAAACAAAATATCCAAAATGGAAGAAATAATTTTAAAATATGGTTGACAATATCCAAAATAGAAACTATAATAGACTTAACAGGTCGCCAAAATAGAAACTGAAAGGAGAGAAAAAGACATGTTCGAGAAGTTAAGAAGAATCAGAAATGAAAGAAATATATCCGCCCTAGAAATGGCCAAATTACTAGGACTAAAGACAGCGGCAGCCTACTATAAAAAAGAAAATGGCACTATAAATTTCACTCTAGAAGAGGCAAAGAAGGTAGCAGACTATCTAAAAATACCTATAGAAGAAATTTTTTTTAAAGAAATAGTGTCCAATATGGAAACCGTTTCAAATAAGTAAATATTTGAAGGAGGATATATCATGTCAGGCCCAGAGAACCTAAATAAAGCAAACGCTTTGATTGAATACATGAAAAAAGAATACGGGGTAACACCTGAAAACATAGATAAAAAACTCGAAGAAGTCAAGGAAGAATTCTACAGAAGGCTAAATAGCCAAAATTTTAGTGAAGCCATATAGGGGACAAGCTGCAAGAAGGGGGTGAGATTAGTGAAATACTTTCTATTAGCAATTATAGGTTCAATATTAACTCCGTTGGCACACAAACTAGCAACAGCACAAAGGGGATACGGAGCAATAGGTGGCGAGTTTTTAATAATTCCATTACTGATGATAATAGCCTTGGCCATGGACCAGGTAAAGGAAGTCATAAGCGAGGTCAAAGAAGTTTTTGAGGATGAGGAGGTAAAGGGATGGAAGCAAAAGAAAAAGGCCTCCAGCACGGGCAGGTGCTAAAGGCCACAAGCCAAATTGCTTATAACTTAATTATATCACAAACAGGAAAAATCAAAAAGAAGTTCATACAGGAAGTAGAGGAAATATTAGGATATCAGGTAGATAAGCAGCAACTGAAAGAAGCTCTTGACTATGCCATCCATAAGCTAACATGGCAAGCCAAGAGATACAATGCAACCTATAATGAAACCTACCTGGCCATAGTGACAGCTGAAATCTACGAGCAACAAGCATTTACAGAATTCATGAACTCATTAGCGAGGAGGTTAAGATATGAGGTTAATTATTGAGAAGTTAAAGATCAGGAATTTTAAAGGGTTAAGAGAACAGGATATCGAGTTTAACGAGTTATCCACAACCATCTGTGGAGAAAATGGGACAGGTAAGACTACTGTCGTGGATGCTTTTAACTGGCTACTGTTTGAGAAGGACAGCAAAGGTAGAACTCAATTCGAGATAAAAACTCTGGAAAATGGGGAGCCAATCCATGGGCTAGAGCATTCAGTAGAAGGGATATTTAAGGTAGATGGAAGGCAACTAAAGTTAAAGAAGGTTTATAAGGAAGTATGGACCAAGAGAAAGGGAAATGACCAGGAGACCTTCACTGGACATGAGATAGAAAGGTTCGTCAACGATGTACCAGTAAAGAAGATGGAGTATGAAAGCAAAATTAATGAACTTATAGACGAAAAAATATTCCAGCTGCTAACAGATCCACTATACTTCTCACAGAAACTACACTGGAAAGATAGAAGGAAGATCCTGTTTGAACTAGCTGGAGAGGAGATATCCAAAGACCAAATATTTAAGACTAATCCACAATTAAGGGTCATAGAAAAAGACCTAGAAGACAAGACCATAGAGGAGTTAAAAGAGGCTCTGAAGTACCAAAGGTCACAGCTAAATAAGGCTAGAGAAAATATACCAGTTAAGATAAATACACTACATGAGACTATAAAGGAAGTCAATAAAGATGCACTGGATATAAGGATCAGAAGTGTAAGGGGCAGCATTAAGGCCATAGAGGAGCAAATGCTAGACCTATCTAAACTAAATGAGGAAAAACTTAAAAAGCAGGATGAACTCTATAAACTAAAAAGCAGACTGAAAGAAATAGAGCACCAGACAAAGCAGGAAATAGCAGATCCAGACCAAGAGCTAAAGGAACAGATTATGACCTTTAAATCCAAGATAAGGGAATTAGAGACAGAGCTGCAGATGGAAAGAAGAGCTGCTAGTAACCTGGAAAAAGTTATATTGGCAGGCAATAAGGAACTGGAGCGATTAAGAGAAGATTACCAATTTGAAGCCAATAGAAAATTTGAGATAGACGAGAGCATAAAAGAGTGCCCTACTTGTAAGAGACCTTTCTCCGAGGTAGAGATACAAAGCAAAGTGTCTGAATTAGAAGAAAACTTTAAATCCTTCCAAGTAAAAGAACTCATGAGGATAAGGGATAAAGGGCAGGCCCTGGCTGAAGATGTAAAGGGCTATGAGGAAGAGCTGGAGCAAGTAAATAAGAAGATAGCAGACCTTGAAAGAGAGATCCAGCACATTGAAAAGGCCATAGAAGATAGAGAGAAAACTATAGGCACAAAGCCAAAACCAGACATCCAAACATTATTAGCTGAAAATGAAGAGTACAAAAGCATTAAGGCTAGGATCCTGGAGTTAGTAGCAGATCTTACAGCTAAACCAGATACAGTGGAACTTAATGAACTAAAGACCAAGAAGGCAAGGTTAGAGGAAGAGCTTATAGAGCTAGAAAAGGACCTCCACCAGGATGAAATCAACCAGGAGACTAGGAAGAGGATAGAAGAACTAATGGCAGAGGAGAAGGTTCTATCACAACAGATAGGCGAGATAGAGAAAAAGGAGCTCATAGTAGACAAGTATATAACCACACAGGCAGAGTTAATAGAAAAAACCATAAACGAGAAATTCAATCAGGTATCCTTCAGGTTATTTAAAAAACAGGTTAACGGTGGACTAGATGAGACATGTGATGTACTGGTAGATGGAGTACCCTTCGATAATGCCAACACAGCAGGGCAGGTTAATGCAGGCCTAGATGTAATAAACAGCCTATGCAAGTACCACAACACCTATACACCAATATTTATAGACAACCGAGAAAGCATAAACGACCTAATAGACACTGACTCCCAGTTGATAAACCTTAAAGTGACAAGGCATAAGAACTTAAGAGTAGAACAGGCATAGGAGGATGCTATATGAAGGATAAGAAAAAGAGGATCGTATGCCCAAGGTGCAAGAATAACCGAATAGAAGAGACTGATAACTTCTGCATAATATGCGGAATGAAGATTATAAAAAGAGAGGGGAATAAGAATGAGCGAATTGTTAAATAAGCCAGTAATTTATGAGGCAAATGGCCAAGAGGTAAAGTTAACAGGTAACATAGTAAAGGAATATCTAACTAGAGGAAATGACCAGGTAACAGACCAGGAAGTAGTAATGTTTATCAACCTATGCAGGTACCAAAAGCTAAATCCATTTTTAAATGAAGCCTACCTAGTAAAATTCAAAGGAGCACCAGCACAATTAATCACAAGTAAGGAAGCATATATGAAAAGGGCCTTTGCGGATCCTAACTTCGAAGGCTTCCGAGCTGGTATCATAGTAAAAAGAGGAGAAGAGATCCTGGAGCTTGAAGGCAGCTTCAGTCTACCTGGAGATGTACTACTAGGTGGATGGGCCGAAGTCTATGTCAAAGGTAAAAAACATCCATATATAACAAAGATAGGTCTGGATGAATTCTCTAAAGGGCAGGCAACCTGGAAGGCGATGCCAAAGACGATGATAAGAAAAACAGCTCTAGTGCAAGCCTTAAGAGAAGCATTCCCAGATGTCCTAGGGGCTATGTATACAGAAGATGAGCAGGGAGTAATTAGAGAAGTAAGTGCTACAGAAGTGGAAGTAGAAGCTGAAATAGAAACCATGGCCAATAAAGAAGTAATAGACATACCCGAAGAAGATATAGAGCATATAGATCCAGAACCACAACCACAGCAGCCTCAACAGACTCAACAGCCTAGACAACCAAAAAGACAGAATACTGGCCAACAAGTACAGCAAACGGTAGAGGACCTATACCAAGGGCCAGGGTTCTAAAATGAAACTTAAAATACTAGCAAGCGGTAGCAGTGGAAACTGCTACCTGCTTGAAAACGAGACAGAAATTTTAATTATAGAGGCTGGAATATCATTCAAGAGAATTCAGGAAGGCATAAATTTTAATATAGGGAAGGTAGCAGGATGCCTAGTTACCCATGAACATAAAGATCACAGTAAGGCAATGATGGATCTAATGAAAAATGGAATATATGTATATACCAGCAAAGGAACAATTGAGGCCCTAGGAATAAATGACAGCTATAGACTAAAACAACTAATAGCACATGAGACAGTAAAAGTGGGGGGATTTACAATCCTCCCATTTGATACACAACACGATGCAGCAGAGCCACTAGGGTTCCTAATACAGCATAAAAACATGGGAAAGCTGCTATTCATAACAGACTCATACTTCTGCAAGTACAAGTTTAAGGGACTAGACCATATACTGGTGGAATGTAACTATAAGAAAGAGATCCTAGAGGACAACATAGACACTGGGAAATTCCCAGAGCTATTAAGAGATCGGATAATAAAATCACACTTTGAATTAGAGAATGTAAAGGAATTCTTAAAAAGTAGCGACCTATCAATGACCAAAAACATAATACTAATACACATGAGTAGTCAAAACAGTGATAAGGAACTATTTAAAAAAGAGATAGCAAGAGCAACAGGAAGGCCAGTATTTATAGGAGCGAAAGGATTGGAATTATACATCGGCCAAGAAATATTCTAGGGGTTGAAGTTATGCAAGCTGAAAGGCTAATTCTAAACATAGGGATACAAGTGCAACAGTTTTATAGATGGCTGACAAATAACAGCCTTACAGCTACAGAAATATCGTTATGGCATGCACTAATGTATATAGCGAATGAAGCAGGCTACCCACTCTGGCTGTCGGTCAGTATGTCAAGACTAGAGAAGTTAACTGGGATGAAGAAAGATGCAATATACAAGGCAAGGGAAGGGCTAGTAAGCAAAGGAAGGCTTGAGATAATGCAGGGCCAAGGGAGCCAAGCTGCCAAATACAGGATAATACCATTCGAAGAGGATGGAGAACCTACCAAGCCAGTAGATATACCAACTACGAAAGAGATGCCTAAAGATCAACCAGAGCAGTCTATAGATTACCCCCTAACAGAATTACCAGAAACAAAGGTTAACATCTTTAGAAGAATGCAAGAATTAATACCAATGCCACCTTCCATGGACATACACCATATAAAACAATTCATAGAGGAAGGCATGGAAGATCAATTACTATGTGAGGCGGTAGATATCACTAACCAGACAGAGGAAATAAAGAATAGACCACCTACAGAGAAGTGGAGATACTTTAAAGGAATAGTAAGGAACTGGTACAATAACGGGATTATGACATTGGAACAGTACCAGATCCATGAGAAGGCTAGAGAGGAGAGAATAAGGAATGGAAGCTCTAAACAAAATAATAGGCCTATACAGCCAGAACCAAGAGAAAGCGGAATGCGAGAATTCAGAATCCCAGAATAACCATATATATACATCAAAAGAGATTATAGAAAAAGGATATCCATACACCACAGAGCCACCACTACCAATAGTGTGTCAATTCTGCGGTAAGAAACTTTATCCAAGAGGAGTCATACTACCTATTACCAATAAAGTAATAGCCTGGCTGGAGCATGAAAGGTGCAACTGTAAAGAAGCCACTAAATATTGGGCCCAGCACGATAAAAAACAAAGAGAGCTCCAGGAGAAAAAGAGGATAGAGGAAGAGAATAGGCTGAAAAGGGAGAAGATCAATAAGATATTAGGTAACAGCGGAATAGGAAAAAGGTTTAAAAATAGGACCTTTGAAAATTTCAAAGTGGATTCTGAAAACCAGGAAGCCTATAGAAATTCAAAACTATATGCGGAAAACTTCCACAAATTTAAAGAAGCAGGAGAAGGATTGTACTTTTCAGGGAACAACGGAACAGGTAAAACTCACCTGGCAGTGGCCATAGCACTGTACTTGATAAAGAAAGGCATACCAGTGATATGCATGACATCAATAAAGCTGCTACAGGAGATAAGAAGGACCTATGACAGAGACAGAAATGTCAGCGAATATGAGTTATTAAAAGCATACAAAGAAGTAGACCTTCTGGTAATAGACGACCTAGGACAAGAGAATGTAACAGACTGGTCCTTAATGATGCTTTACGACATCATTAACGATAGATACGAGAACTGCCTACCAGTAATAATAACCACTAACTTAAACGATGAGGACTTAATTAAAGCATGGAGTCAGAAGACTAATAATGACTGGACAGCTAGGGCTATAGTATCAAGGCTACATGAAATGACTATGGGAATTACTATGAATGGGAAAGACAGAAGGAAAGAAGTGTATTAGAGGAAGATGTGAATGAGGCAACATCTAAAGAATATAATCAAAAAAATTGAATGGCTATCAGGAAGGCATGGAGCCTGGACAGTCTTCAGTGACTTTATAGCAATGGCAGCTATAAGTATAAGGAATACAGTAAATACGGTAGATTGGGAAGAAAAAGAAAAGCAATACCAGGACCTAACAAAGAAGTATAAAAAAGAGGAATTGGACAAGTTTCCTGAAATACTAGGCGAATTGATTATGGCACTAGAAAAAGAACCTTCGGATGTATTGGGTCAAGTGTTTATGGAAATGGACCTGGGAAACAAATGGAAAGGACAATTCTTTACACCAATGGCCATAGCAGAGCTTATGGCAGAAGTATCTATAGACCACATAAAAGAGACTATAGAAAAGGATGGATACATAACAGTAAATGAACCTGCAGCTGGAGCTGGTGCAATGGTAATTGCTCTAGCAAATGTACTTAAGAAACATGGATACAACTATCAAAAACAAATGGTAGCGATAACTCAGGATATAGACATAAAGTCAGTCTATATGTCCTATATACAGCTAAGCCTATTAGGAATACCAGCGAAAGTCATGCATGCTAATACCTTAACACTAGAAGTATATGAAATATGGGATACACCATTTTATGTACTTGGCATGTGGAATTATAGGCTAATGAAGGATAGAGAAAAACAGAGTAATAAACAGGTTATAAAGTTTAACACCGAAGAAAACGGACAACTAACATTATTCTAGAAAGGGGATGAAAATGGAATGGACATATAAGGAGGAGGAATACCTCATACAAAACTGGGGGAAAAAGAAAACTCAAGAAATTGCAGAGGACCTGGGAAGGACATATCAGTCAATATATAACAGAGCTAGGAAGTTAGGGTTAGGAACAAACAAAGCACATAAAAACAGGCCTTGGACAAAAGAGGAAGAGGAGTTCCTATCAGAGTATTGGGGCTTATATAGTATGGAGCATATTGCCAACACCTTAAATAGGACTGCAACTGCAATACAAGTAAGGGCAGTGAGACTAGGCCTAGGACCATTCCTGGAGTCAGGGGATTATGTAACATTAAATCAACTGATGGTGGAATTAAGAGGCAGCAATGGATGCTCATACACAATACAACAATGGATAGATAAGGGTCTTCCAGTTAAAACAAAGAAGGTAAAAGGATCATCGTTTAAAGTAGTCAACCTGGACGACTTCTGGAAATGGGCAGAGAAAAATAGAACCATTATAGATTTTAGCTTACTAGAGGAGAATGCCCTAGGGAAGGAACCAGACTGGCTCAAGGACCAGAGAAGGGCAGACATAAAAATGAAAAATAACTTCAAGCGAACTCCGTGGACTGAAGCTGAAGATAAGAGATTAACAAGTCTATTAAGAGAATTCAAATGGGGCTATAGAGACATATCAGAGAAATTAAATAGGACAGAGGGAGCGATTAAAAGAAGGATACTGGATCTAGGTCTAAAAGAAAGACCAGTCAGGATGTCGAACCACAACCCCTGGACCAAAGAGGAGGAAGAAATAGTTATAGAGCTATACAACAAAGGATACCAACCAGATATCATGACACAGTACATAAATAGATCTGCACAAGCTATTAGAGGGAAAATTGAAAGAATGATTAGGGGCGGAGATCTGGAGCCTAGATCTGAATTCAGAAAAACATGTTAGGAGGAAATATGAATAGGGAAGAAAAAATCAACTTTATCATAGATAATTACCCTGAATTTAATGGGCTTGAGGAATTAGGTGTGGTATTGGCATAAATCAGTAAAATGATAAGAATTTAATGAAAATTGTGGTATTCGTTAGGTGAACATACGAAAGGAGATTCTTGAATGAATAAATCAAAAATTGAATGGTGCGATAGCACTTGGAATCCTGTCACGGGATGCTTACATAATTGTAATTACTGCTATGCCAGACGTATTGCAAATAGATTTAAGGGGTGGACAGATAGCGAAGGAAACACCCATTACGATACAATTCTAACAACAGATAACCCCATAAGAGAACTTCAAGAACCACTGTATATTGCACCAAAGGAAAGATTGGGGAAATGGCCTAAAGCGCCTTATCCTTACGGTTTTATACCAACCTTTCACCGTTATCGCCTTGATGAACCCATCAGAAAGACACGTCCACGCAAGATATTTGTTTGTAGTATGGCAGATTTATTCGGAGATTGGGTACCTGATGAATGGATTCAGGAAGTCTTTGAAACTTGCGAGAAAGCGCCACAACATAAATATTTATTCCTTACAAAAAATCCAAAGCGTCTGTGTGAACTTGCGAACACGGATAAATTGCCAGCGAGCAACAACTTTTGGTATGGCAGCACTGTCACAAGCAAAAATTCTCTGCGATATCCAGGACGCTTTAAAGACAATACGTTTCTTAGCATTGAACCTTTATTAGAACCTCTTGATGCGGGTTTAGGTTCTTTCGGAAATGTAAAATGGATAATTATTGGCGCTGAGACTGGAAATAGAAAAGACAAAATAGTGCCTAAGCGTGAATGGGTTGAAAATATTGTTGAGGCCGCAAGTATTACCAGAATACCAATATTTATGAAAAATTCTCTTAAGGAATTGATGGGAGACAATTTCATTCAGGAATGGCCTGAAGGTCTCAAGTAGAGTTTGTGTCTTTACCTTTACTCGTTGGGACGTAAACCGCTTTCTTAAAATCAAACTTGTCAGGTGTGGGCTTGTTGATGGACAAGATGCATCGGTCACGAAGAACATCGAATTTGTAACCTCTGCCAGCCTTCTCAATATTTTTGATTGCATTGTTAACAGATTCGGTGTAGGCATTAGTCCAACGGTATGACCAATAATTCAGAATATGCTGTTTACGCTTTATAAAGGTTTCTTTCATGGCTCTAAACTCTTCCGCAGGAGGTATAGCATCCAGCCAGTCATTGAACATAGCAAGGGCTTCACCATAATTTTTAGCGGTAGCATAGATATCCCTGAAGGTTTCCTTGACCATGTAGGCTTCGTATAGTTCGGGGAAGGCTTTAAACCACTCGTTCATTTTTTCTAAGGCTTCTGGAGGAGTGGAAGGATAATCTAAAGGCAGAGCTGAAGCAGCTGGATGATGAAAAATTAGAAAGTGAATTAGAATGGGTTAGTTACTTATTAGATAAATAAGGGGGTATTCAATGGCCAACATTAATAATTCTGCAGTAGAAAGAGCAGCAGAACTACTGAAAGCCAATCCAAACCTTAAGTATTATGAAGCCATGAGACAAGCTAGGAGGGAATTGGATGAGATGGACCGAGGAGCAGTATCAGGAATACCTAAAGAGAAAAGGGAAAACCGACAATAGTATATTAAACCAGAAACCAAAGGCTAGAAGTAAGTACAATAATGAAAAGTGTGTAGTAGACGGTATCAAGTTTGACAGTATAAAAGAAGCTGAATACTATTGCAAACTAAAGATCCTTAAACAAGCAGGAGAAATTAAAGACTTTGGGCTGCAACCTAAATACGAGCTGCAGCCAGGATTTGAAAAGAACGGAGTAAAATATCAACCAATAACTTATATAGCAGACTTTGTAATCACGAATAATGACGGGACCACGGAGGTAGTCGATGTAAAAGGAGTAGAAACTCAAGTATTCAAGATTAAGCAGAAACTATTTGAATACATGTACCCGGACTTAAGTTTGAAGGTTGTCAAATAGGAGGGTCTTTATGGAAAAATATTGGGAGAATGGATCCGGATATTATGATCCTACAGCAACCAAGGCAATAGAGAAGGAGAGTGCTGCAGAAAAAGCTAGACAGAAAGCCAGGAATAAACAAGTACATGACACAATCCAGGAGATAAAAAACATGTTAAAAGAAAAGGATCTGGAGCTAGTAGGACGGATAGTACTTAAAGATAAAAAGACTAATAAAAAATATAAGTAACTGGAGGGGACCTATGGATATATTTAAAAAATTTCAAATAGAAATGGCCGTCAAAGCTGAAAGAAACATGTTGCCGGAGTTTAAAGAGTTAACAAAACTATTATCAGAGAAAATGAAAATATACTATGACGAATTAATAGCTGCAGGTTTCACAGAGGACCAGGCTATGGAGATAGTAAGGGACCATGGAGTAGATGTAGGGAGAACATCCTGGATGGACAATGGAGGCGAATATGATGGAAATTAAACTGGTAACCAGAGAAGAGGCAAACCAAATATTTGATACAAGGGAGCCTATAGGATTATTCTACGAAATAGACGGAGACTCCTATATTGGAATAGACAACTCTACAGGAGATGCCTGGGTGGAGGATTTCAAGACTAAAGAAGAGTGTTTCAGATGGCTAAAACAAGAACCAGAACCGATAGATGAAAGAGAAGTTTACAAAGGAGCATTGGATAAATGGGGAGCCGAGCCACAAATAACAATGGTATTTGAAGAAATGGCAGAGCTCCAGAAGGAACTATGTAAGGACCTAAGAGGTAAGAAAGTAACAGGGAATATAGCTGAAGAGATAGCAGATGTAGAGATAATGCTTAATCAAATGAAAATATTATACGACATTGAGGATCTAGTAGAGTTCAACAAGGAAAATAAGCTAAGAAGGCTCAAGGACAGGATAGAATCGGAGGACTAAAATGAGTGATTTTATAAAAGGTTTAATCGTAGGAGCAGTAATAAGCTGGACATGCATGGTAGCACTACTACACTGGCTAATGAATAGGTATAGCAAACGATAAGGAGGGAGGATGTGGCTTGTTATAGATGTCATGGAAAGATGGTAGAGGTAACTATTGTAAACACCTGGGGAAGAGAACACAAAGCTATAGTATGTACCGAATGCGGAAGACTCTATAGCAAGGACAGGATATTTAAAAAAGTGAGGTGTCGGCATTGAAAATGACCAGGCAGCAGCAGAGAAGAGTACACAAACTAACCGGAAAAGAGCTAAAGCAATTGGAAATGGATAGCATAGCGAAAGGTATTCAATTAACTTTAACGGTAGTTTACAAGGTTATGAATGAAGAGTTCGGGTTTGGAGATAAGAGGCTAGATCGTCTGGAGGCTGCAGTACTAAGGAAGATAGAGGAGATGGGCGAAAGTGAGTAGACTTGAAACAGGTTTTGATATAGGAGCAAATATAAACAAACTGGCCATGAGAATAGGAAAAGCGGTAAAGATATGGGAAGAACAATTTAATAAAATCCAAGACTTAGAGATAGAAAATGGAGGGATAAAGATGGAAAATACAGTTGATAGCAGGATGAACCCAAATTATAAAATGCATGTATTAGTAAAATACGAGTGCCTAGAATGTGAAAAAAGTTTTATATTAAGTAAAAAGTTTGTTGATGATCTCAAAGGAATTGATGTCTCATGTCCGTACTGTGGAAACTTCAATGTAGAGGATACAGTTATAATGGATGATCAAGATAGCCTAGATGAGCTAGGATGTCTTGGTATAGGTCACCTGGAAGAGGAAGAAGAGGAGGAAACATTAATGGTAGTTATGAAAAGAGCATATTTATTTAAACCAAAAGGAGTAGACAGCATTGTAGTTACTAAAAAGGAATTGATACACGGGGCCAAGGAAGAGGATTTCAAAGAAATAACACTATGCGTAGACATAGATACCATGAGAGAGTGGGCATCAGAGCAAAGGATCATAGACCAAGAACCAGACTATGAAGTTATAGACGATAGATATTAAGGAGGTAGAACGATGAGAGAAATCAAATTTAGAGCCTGGGATAAATCAGACAATAAGATGATAAATACAGACACAAAAGAGATAAGATTTCAAGATGAAGGTTCAAAAATAAATATAACCATACCAGGAAATGTGTATTTCAAATTTTACTCCAATGGTACCTGCCTAGCATGCATTGATGGGGACAAAACATCTTGGAGCACTAATTATATAGTTCCAATGCAATATACGGGGCGAAAAGATAAGAGAAGAAAAGAAATATATGAGGGAGATATAGTTCGTGCAAGGGGCCATTATCCAGGTGAAGGTTGGTTTGATACAGGAGAACATGACTATGACTTTATAGCAGATGTTAAATGGGATAATGAAAAAATGGCTTACTTGTGTAATGGCTATTATCTACATGAAACAGAAGAAGTAGAAATATTGGGGAATATATATGAAAATCCAGAGTTGCTGGAGGTAAAATAGTGGGAGATGTAATAGAAGTAGGAAAGTTTATAAAATGTAGTATATGCGGGAAAAGGCAAGCAACTATATTATGCGATATGCCCAAAGGTTCTGTTAAGAATTTACACTGGAAAAATTCCGACGGAACTACAGATTATGAAAATAGCTTTAAAGAATATACCAAAACATGTTAAGAGAATTGATGGGACAAGACTTCATTCAAGAGTTTCCGTGGTAAAGGTGGTCTATTTTGAATAGAAGGAGGGGGAAGAGGTGCAATACTTCTCAAAGATAAGACAAATTAGAGAAACGGACCAGGGAACGGACCTTATCATTACTATTCCTGGGGAGAAGGTGGGTAGGAGAATATCAAAGTATAAGATAAGAGGTATGGATGGAATAGACGCAGAACTGAAAATAAACGACGGTAGAACCATAACCGTAGACCAGAGGAAGAAAATCTATGCTACCATAAGGGACATATCATATTTTATAGGAGATGATCCAGAGTACCTAAAAGAATACTTGAAATACGACTACTGTGCGACAACTGGAGAAGAGCCTTTCTCCCTCTCCAACTGCAGTATATCGACAGCTAGGGAGTTCATAAATCACATAATAGATTTTATATTAAAATGGGACATCCCACTAACAGATATAGGACTAAACCGAACAGACGATATAGACAGATACCTATATCTATGTATTAAATACAGGAAGTGCTGCATAACCGGGAAACTGGGAGCAGATATACACCATGTAGAAGGTTCCAGGGTTGGAATGGGTAGAAATAGAAAGAGGATAAGCCATAGGGGGCTGGAATTAATGGCCCTTTCAAGGGAGTGGCATGACAGGGTCCACAAGGAAGGGGAAACAGAAATATTCGACAAGTACAAAATATATGGGATAACAATAGATGATGAAACCTTAAAGGATCTGGGATTGACACTTGAGGATATCACTTAGGAGAGGTCATATGGATGTAATGAGCTATAGCCAGGTGGAAGGAATACTATATAACTACAAATTGATAAAAGCCTCCATAGAAAATAACAAGTTAAGACTAGAGAACTTGGAGCTAGAGGATCTAGAAGACGGAGTATCTGCGATTACATATGGAGAGCCAAGCTCTAAAACCAATAAATTTAATAGTGTGGTTGAAAATGCAACTATTAAAAACATAGAGGCAAAAGAGAGAATTAAGAAAGGCCTAAAGAAAAATATAGCAAGAGAAACTAATAAATTAAAAATGATAGACAATGCATTATCAGCCCTGACTGAAACCGAAAGAGAGATTATAACACTGTTTTATATAGAGGATATGACATGGGTCCAAGTCTCAATGAAGACAAATTACTCCACTAGTTGGTGCCAGGAACTAAGATGTAAAGCAATGGATAAAATACTGTTTACCATCAATGGGACCACTGATGCTGGGGAAAAAGTGGGAGAAAGATAGGAAAAAAATGCCTAATCAAAGGAAGTTGGATATGAAATTATATGAAATAATAGAAAATAGAAAAATATTGCAAACATAGAAGGATGTGTCGAGAAAAGACGCATCCATTTTTATTTATCAATATAAAGGGGTGGGAATTGTGTTTAAGATATCGGATCAAATAAAGCATAAAGATTTGGATATGTATAAAAAGCTTAAGAATTCATTTAAGCCAGAGAAAAAACCAAAGAAAGATGTTGAACTGGGGGATCGTCCCGAAAACTTAATGAAACAAAATTCCTATAAACGGATAGGGAGAAGGATAAGACAAACCAAGTGGTCAGATTAAAGGGTGATATACTATGGACATTAATATCCAGGTAGTAGATATAAATAAACTTAATCCAGCAAAATATAATCCAAGAGTGGACCTTAAGCCAGGAGATCCAGAATACGAAAAGTTAAAAAGGTCCATAAAAGAATTTGGATATGTAGAACCTATAGTCTGGAACTCCAGGACGGGAAATGTAGTAGGAGGACACCAGAGGTTAAAGATATTAAAAGATGAAGGCCAGACTAAGGTAAAGGTTAGTGTAGTAGATCTATCCGATAGCCAGGAGAAGGCATTAAATATTGCACTTAATAAAATAAGTGGAGACTGGGACCAGGAGAAACTTAATCAGATATTCAAGGATCTCCAGGAGGACATGGATATAGATGTAGAACTAACCGGATTTGAGATAGAGGAAATAAACGACATTATGGCCAACTTTGATACTACAGAGGTAGTAGAGGATGATTTTGACCTGGAGGAAGAGCTGGAGAAGGAAGAGGAGCCGATAACCAGGAAGGGAGACCTCTGGATACTGGGTAAGCACAGACTACTATGTGGAGATAGTACCAGGCCGGAGGATGTGGCCAGGCTGATGGATGGAGACCAGGCGGACCTATTACTCACAGATCCTCCCTATAATGTTAATTATGAAAGTGAAAGCGGGATGAAAATAGAAAATGACAACCTAGGAGACGACGATTTTTATAATCTATTAATAGGATCCTTTAGCAATATGTATGAAATAGCAAAGGAAGGGACACCTATTTACATATTCCACGCAGACACAGAGGCCTATAACTTCCGAAAAGCTTTTATGAATGCAGGGTTTAAACTATCCCAGGGGTTAGTATGGGTTAAGCACTCATTAACTATAGGTAGACAAGACTACCAGTGGAGACATGAATCAATCTTATATGGCTGGAAGGAAGGAGCAGCCCATAAATGGTATGGCCAAAGGAATAAAGATACTGTAATTGAAAGCGATGTAGATATAGAAGACCTATCAAAGAAGGAATTAATAGCATTAGTGGAGCAGCTTCTGGAGAGCATACCAGGATCCATAATAAGATTTGATAGGCCAACCAGGAATGACCTACATCCTACCATGAAACCTTTGGGCCTACTAGGTTACCTAATAAAAAATTCAAGTTTAAAAGGCGACCTTATAGTGGATCTGTTCGGTGGAAGTGGCAGCACATTAATTGCAAGTGAACAGATGGACAGAATATGCTACACCATGGAACTAGATCCTAGATATTGCGATGCTATAATTAAAAGATATATAGCATTAGCAGGAGAGGAAGAAATAAAAGTAATCAGGGATGGACAAACAATACCTTATACTAGATTGGAACCTTAATTAATAGGTTCTTTTTTGTTGCTCTAATTAAGGGGTGAGGATATGGAAGACAGAGCGAAAAATATTGCACAGATTGAGAAGTCCATATTCAAAGCTGCGGTGGGATACGAATACGAGGAAAGTGAGATAAAAGCCAACAAGAGGGGAAATACGACAGAAATAAAGAAGGTTAAGAAACATAAGCAACCAGACATCAAGGCAGCTATAGCCTATTTGAATTTATTTTGTGGACAATGACGACATACTAGAAGAACTTAAGAGAGTTGGAGGGAGGGGAATGAGCAGTGAAACAAACTGGCTAGAGATAAAGAAAGAATATCTTAGACGAACTGTAGATGGAGAGAAGGTAAAACTAGCAGAGTTGGCCAAGGAATTTGGAGTAAAAGCCTCCACTCTAAGGTCCAGAAAGAACAGAGAAAAATGGGACGAATTCCTTGAAAATGTTGCAACACAATTTGAGGATTGTTGCAACGCTGCTGCCACGGATAACAACGAAGAGGATGCAGGAGAGGGAAACCCTCAAAATAATGGTGAGAAGAAGTCCCGAAACAAGACAGTTCAGACCAAGGCCAATATAAAAAGGAGTATCAGTCAACTAGGAAATAAGAACGCAGTGGGCAACAGTAATGCTCCACCAAAAGGGAACCAGAGAGCCAGAAAGCACGGGTTCTATGCTAAATATCTCCCGACCGATGTATATGACATATTCAATGACATAGAAGAGATGAGTCAACTAGATATCCTATGGAATAGCATTAAGTTGAAGTTTGCAACTATCATCAAAGCTCAAGAGATTATGCATGTAGAAAGCAAAGACGAGATGATAAAGGAAATCAAGAAAAGGAAGATAATCAAAGGTATGTCATACACCAAAGAGGAAGAATGGGAGTTCCAATTTGCATGGGACAGATATGCCACATTCCTCAATACACAAAGTAGAGCTTTTTCTGAATTAAGAGGGTTAATCAAGCAGTACAATGAGCTGGTAGATAGAGATGGAGCAACAGAAGAACAAAGGCTAAGGATACAAAAGCTGCAGCTTGAAATAGATAGAATGACTGGAGACAATGCAGGAGACGAAACAGAGGAATGGGTGAAAGCAATAGAAGAAATAGCAGCAAAGAGGCGGGGTAATAATGAGCAATAAGATTATAGTACCAGACAAAGAGATTGCTACACCAAGCAAGGCAATACTCACCTTAATAGACAACTACTGGGACAACCCTGTATGGTTTGCAGAGGATATGCTAGGGTTTTATCCGGATCCATGGCAAGAAAAAGTATTAATGGATATAGCTAAATATCCTAAGGTATCAGTTAGATCTGGTCAAGGAGTAGGAAAAACAGGACTAGAGAGTATAGTCATAACCTGGTATTTATGCACTAGGCCATATCCTAAGGTAATAGCAACAGCTCCAACAAGGCAGCAGTTATATGATGTGCTCTGGGCAGAGATAGCAAAGTGGCTATCCAAATCAAGAGTAGAAAAACTGCTCAAGTGGACCAAGACTAAAATATACATGAATGGCTACGAGGAACGCTGGTGGGCAACTGCCAGGACTGCAGTAAGGCCAGAGAATATGCAAGGGTTCCATGAGGACTATATGCTATTTGTAGTAGATGAGGCCTCTGGGGTAGCTGATAATATCATGGAAGCTATACTGGGAACTCTTACAGGTTATGAAAATAAGCTTCTACTATGCGGGAATCCCACCAAGACAAGTGGGATATTTTATGACAGCCATAACAGCGATAGGGATATGTATAAGACTCACAAGGTATCCTCTTTAGATAGCCCAAGGACATCCAAGGAAAATATAAGAATGCTGCAAAAGAAGTATGGCATAGATAGCGATGTCTATAGAGTTAGGGTCTTGGGAGAATTCCCTAAAGGCGAGTCTGATAGCTTGATTTCCCTAGAGGTAGTAGAGCAGGCAACAGAGACTATAGTAGATATCAGCAAGGCCTATACATTAAATGTCGGTGTCGATGTGGCCAGATTTGGAGATGATAAGACGATTATAGCTCCAAGGATAGGCAATAGGGTATTACCTTTGCAGCAATACTCTAAAAAAGACACCATGGAGACTGTAGGAAATATCATAAGAACAGTCGAAGAACTTAAGGGCAAACATACTCAAATAAATAAGGTTATCATCAAAATAGACGATGATGGCCTGGGTGGTGGTGTTACCGATAGGTTAAGAGAAGTAAATAGACAGCAGAGACTAGGATATATCATTGCACCTATAAAGAATGGGTCCAAGGCCAATGATCCAGACCATTATTATAATAAAGCTGCAGAAATGTGGGACAACTTAAAAGAGTTGCTGGATGAAAACTTCTCTAAATTCCTACAGGGAGAGCCAGGAGTAATAGAGCTGCCTAAAGACGATGCATTAATCAAGCAATTGTCTAACAGAAAATTCAAGATAGATAGTAGAGGAAGGATTGAACTAGAAAGCAAAGACCAAATGAAGAGAAGAATAGGAGAATCACCAGACAGAGCAGATGCTGTTATATATTCATTTGCAGATGGTGACTATGTAGATCTATCACTATTGAAGGGAGGGAAGTTGTATGATTAGAGAGAAGTTACTGAAGCCATATCATTGGTTCAGGAGAAAAGTATCTGGCGAAATAATGAGAAGGATAACAGGCTCCACTTATATCACTTATTCATTGGACGACTCCAAGGTAGACTATAAAATGGCCAGGGAGTTATACCAGAACAAGAATCCAAAATATGAGCTAGGAGCTGCATTCGTAAAGCCAGTGATTAATTCGACCGTAGGCTTTATGGGAGTCCCTCACTTCACCATAGAAGATGAAGAGGCACAAGAAGTCCTAGACGATTTTGTGCTGGAGAATACCTCTAAAATGATAAGGACTCATAGCAATGCCTTAAAGCTAGGGGATTGCTATGTATGGATAACTAGGGAGAAGAGAAAGAATCCTCTATATCCAGAGAAGGAAGAAAGACTGATATATAATATCATCCCTCCTGAAGAAGTTAAGGATATAATCCTGGATCCTATTACAAGGGAACCTATAGCCTATATCCTGGAGAGTAAACACGAATGGACCGAAATAGATGGCAGCAAGAGGAGTTGTACAATAACACAGAAGATAACTGCAGAAAAAAGGATAATAGAGATAGTAGGAGACCGACCAGAAGGCATAGAGGCTGGTGAGTTTGATAATCAATGGGGTTTTATACCTATAATCCATTTCAAAAATGAGCCAGACGAAACCATGAAGTATGGCCAATCGGATATAGAACCTATAGCTCCATATGTGAAAGCATACCACGATGTAATGCTTCATGCACTTAAGGGATCTAAAATGCACAGTACTCCAAAGCTAAAGCTTAAGCTTAAGAATGTAACGGAGTTCTTGGCCAATAACTTTGGCATAGAAGATCCAGTGAAATTCGCCAAGGAAGGTGGCACCATTAACCTGGATGGCCATGAGATATTATTCTTCACAGAAGGAGAAGATGCCGAGTTTATAGAGGCTAAAAGTGCTACTGGAGATGCCAAGGACCTATTAAAACTTATATTCTACTGTATAGTAGATATATCAGAGACACCAGAGTTTATATTTGGGGTTCATACACCAAGTGCATTGGCCAGTGTTAAGGAACAAATGCCTATAATGATAAACAAAGTTAAAAGGAAGAGGGAGCAATTTGCAGAGCAATGGCAGCTGCTGGCTAGAATGGTATTGGCCATGTCTAGTCAAGCGAGAGGAGTGCAATTCTTAGATTATACTGTGGCATTAGGATGGGATGAGGTAGATCCACGAGATGATAAGGCTGTAAGCGAAACATTAAAGAATATAACTACAGCTTTAAATGTGGCCCTTATGTCCAATATCATATCAGAAGAATCTGCAGTAGACTTCCTAGCACAGTATATTGACACCATGTCCGAATATCAGTCTAATGATCCAGAAATAGTCGGAGAAAGAGAAAAGATAATGAGGACCAGAAGATTAAGGAACAGATATAGGGATTATGAAGGATGGATTGATGAAGTCAGAGAAATAGACGAGGCCTTGATAGACGAGGATGAGGGAGATGAAGAATAAGAAAATAGGTACCAATATAGGAATAGACAAACTAATTGAGAATAGTGGTCCATATAAAAAATGGGCATTGCTGCAAAGAAGGGAGTTTATGGAGTTAAGATTGGACCAGGAACAGGAGATCAGGGCCATGTATGAGGAAGTCTCCAGGATAATAGCACAGGATATTGCCAAAGGTGGCCTTAATCCATTTGATGAGTTAAGACTTAAGAGGATCCAGCAGGAAATTAAGAAGATAATTGATGATCTTAATGGCCAGCTGACCATTAACTTTGATAGGCATATCAAGAGGAATGTAGAAGCAGGTTCCAGCTATTCTAAACAGGTACTTATAGATATTGCAAAAAAAGCAGCAGCTCCAAGGTTATCTATAGGTGTAATAGAAAATGCTTTCTATAGACTAAATTCCAGGGCAGTAGAAGCTATGTGGTCTAGAAGTAGGTATGGGCTTAAATTAAGCGACTATATCTGGAATAAAAACCAGAACTATAGAAGGAATATCAGCAGGATCCTAGTAACAGGTGTGGCCACTGGAGAGGATTGTGTAACAGTAGCCAGGGCCCTGGAGAAGTATGTCAAACAAGGAGGCAAGACCTTTGCCAAGGACTATCCTAATATGATGGCCAGAATGCAAGGAAGAGTTCCTGAAGATATATGCTATGAGACCTTAAGATTAGCCAGGACCGAAATGACATCTGCCTTTGGTATGGCTACAATGAAATCTGCAGCAATGAATCCAAATAATAAGGGTGTTAGGTTTATTTTATCTGCAAGCCATCCAGAGTATGACATATGCGATGTATATACCCAGGCAGACGATTATGGGTTAGGTCCTGGAGGATATCCTATAGAACATGCACCAGATTATCCTTTTCATCCTAATTGTTTATGCATTATGACAGAAATCCAGGAAGACATAAACACAACTATAGAAAGAGTATCAAACTGGGCAAAGGATCCTGAAAGTGATCCACAACTAGAAAAATGGTACCAGGACAACTTCGAGAAGTTTCAATTCTTTTAATTTGTATTCCCAGAAAGGCCACAGCATTAATTTAAGGGGGTGAAAATAGAAAATGTATATAAAACTATTAGCAGGCGAACAAAGACTTATACAGGGCGAAATAGACAGCGTAAATGCACTGCTTTCTAATATAAAGCCTAGCGACATACCATTGGCCAAAGGTGTAGACATAGACCAGATGAAACAGATGGACGAAGATCCACTGGAGGTAGTAGTGGAGATACCAGCTGGCAAGAGCAAAAGAGGCTGGAACTATACACCTAAAAGTCTTAAGGATATTGTAGACTATGTCATGGAGCATACTCTTAATGGGTTCCTTGGCCACCAGAAACCAGAAGACATATCTACAGAGTTCGTGCCACCAGTAACACACTGGATAGGTGCTGAAATGAGAGGGAATAATGCTTATTTCAGGGGATTAATAGATGCAGATGCTAAAAGCCTAAAGAGATGGATAAGGACCAATAGAATTAAAGAGGTCTCCATCTTTGGATTTCCTGAATTAAAGAAGAACCAACTAACAGGAGAAATAGATGTAATTGGATATGAACCTCTATCTATAGATTGGACTCCACTTCATAGACCGGGAATGCCAACAAAGATTGTAGGTATGGAAATGGATGATCTAGCAGCTGGGGAGCAATTAGATGGAACATATGAGAAGTTAAGAGAGGATTTAAGAGAGGCAGCAAAGGTCTACTTCAATGCCCATGGCAATGGCCATTATGTATGGGTCAGAAGTGTTAGGTATGACAACAACACTGTCATAGTAGAACATGAACAGCCAAATCAACCGACCAAACTCTATAGTATCCCGTTCACCATTGAAAATGATGAGGTTAAGCTGGGAGAAAAGACAGAAGTAGTGGAAAAAAGAGTATATGAGCCTGCAAAACCTGCAGGTGAAATGAATAACGAAGGAGGTAATAGTGTGACTTTCCAAGAATTAGTTGAAAAGCTAAAGAATCAAATCAAGAATGGCCAAATAACCTATGGTCAAGTCATAGGAGAAATGGCCATAACACCAGAGATATTGGCAGGAGAAATGGAAGAAGTTAAGGCTGCATTAGAAGCAAAAGAAACACTAGACAAAGTAAAAGAAGCTTTAGGAGTGTCTGGAGAAATGGATGTAGTAGAAGTGGCTAAGGAAGGTAAAAAGGCTATAGATGAATCCAAGAAAAAGAACTTCGAGGACACAGTAAACAAAATTATAGGAGAAAAAGTATCTGGAGAAATGGCCCAAGGCCTAGTTAAAAAGATGCTTAATGTAGAGGAAGGAGCTTCTGAAGAAGTAATAGCAGGAGAAATTGACAAGATCCTTGCTGATGAGTTCATCCAAAAGGTCCTATCTGACCATTACATCGACAAGGGAACTGGAGTAGGTTCCACTTCTCAAACTAAAACATCATCTGGCCTTGTAACTAAAAGGGCCCAAATATAATTATTAAGGAGGAATGAAAGATGGCATATAAAGGACAACCAGTACCAAGTACCATTAAGCCAATTACAAGGGCAAAAATAAGCGATGGAAAATCTGTAGTAGTAACAGTGCCAGAGAACACAGAAATAGCTGCACAAACATTCGTATTATTAGACGGTTTCTTTGGAGTTGCTATGGAAAGTGTTAAGACAGGAGCAGGAGAAACTGCAGAAATAGCAATATCTATTGAACAGGCAGAATATGAAACTGACCAAATAACTGCAGCAGACACATACAAAGCAGGTGATCTGTTGTACTTTAAGGAGTCAACAAAGAAATTCACTACTGTAGCTGAAAACAATAGATTGGTAGGCAGAGTGACATCTGGTAAAGACGAAAACAATGTAATCAGCTTTATATTATTACCACAAATAGGATAATAGGAGGGAAATAAATGTCTATAAAAGTTTATAGTCAAGAAACATTATTAGATCAACGAAGAAAACAGACCATAGAGGAAAAAATTCCATTCGTCATAGCTGGAGAGGTTGACTATGTAACCAAAAGAATAGTAAATGGCGAAATGGAATTATTGGACTTCAGAAAGCCATTAGGCGAAATGATTAACTTTGGATCCGTATCAGACCTAAAGGATCTATTAAGAAAAGTAGTACTTGATGTAGAGCTAGGAAAAGAACAGGTACAATTAGTGTACAAGCCAATTTTTGATACAATAACAGATCCAAACTTCCCAGAAGTATTGGATGCAAAATGGGCATTACACGGAAACTGTATATTCATAGAGCATATCGAAGACAGCGAAGTAAAATTCGGTAGCATAGCTGCAGAAGAAGGACCTACAGCTAGAATTAAGACTTATGCAGCTGGATTTGAGTACACCAAGAAGATGATAGACTTCAATGAGACCTTCAACATCGAAATGCTGAATAAGTCCATGGGAGAAGCCTACAATGCATTACTAAACCACATACACCTATATCCAATCATTGGATACAACTACAAGGCTGCAAATAAAACAGCCTACAAAGGTGCAGCAGAAGATCCAGCATGGCTAGGAATGTACAAAACAATAGCTCAAGCAGTTAAGGACTCCAGAGCTGCAAAGAGACCAGGAACAGTTCTACTGGCAAACTCTGCAGATGCTATAGACATTGAAATGGCATTAAGAGGAGGTCACCAAATAAATGGAAGTATCTATCCAGCAATACCAGGAATCAACACAGTAATCTACTACGATGGATGGGAAGTAACAGTAGGCAAGAAGACATATTCCTATGATGGAGTAGCACCTGGAAAGGCTTATCTAATTAGACCTAAACGAGGATTTAAGGAACTAATTAAGAGAGACTACACTGTAGAAAAAGGTAACAAAGATGTATCCAGATTGGTAGAGGACCAAATAGTAGCATACTGCTACAGAGGAGTATTTGCAGCTGTAGAAGAAAATGTCCAGGAAATTGCATTGAGATAATGTCTGTTAAAGACATTATCTCTTTTATTTAGGAGGGATTTCATGGACAATATAGCAAAGCTAAGGCTCTATCTGAACGACAAAGAAGGGAAAGTATTCACTGATGAGGAGCTTGAACAACTACTATCAGAGACAGGCTGTGTCTATTGTGCTGCAGCTGAAGGATGGACCTTATTTGCTACCAGGATAGACATTACAGGGACCAAAAAGTACACTGTAGGCATTGAGACCTATGAGAAGGCAGGCCTTAATGATCAAATAAGAGCAGCTTTAAATAATGCACAGTACTTCAAAGAGAAATGCACCTGTAAGGGTAAAAATGGCAGCTTTATATTAAGAACCACTACAAAGGTGGGTCTATAATGATATCTGCAGAAGAGAGAAAACAAGACATCATAAACACCATCAATGAGAATCCAATAGAGATAACAATAAATGTAACCACCAGGAAGATAGTGGATGGAGCCTGGAGGCCTGTTAAAGACACTAAAACCCTAACAGTAAGGATATTCCATCAGAAAAGCCCAGAAGTAATAACAATAAGCGACATAAAAGGGACTGCAGATACCACCAAAAAATATGGAATGCTAGCAGATTATACTGCAGATCTTAAGGATGTATCTGATAATAAGATCATATTTGACTCCATATATGGGAGAATGGAAGTCATAGCGATATATCCTCAAATAGTAAAAGGAGAGATATGTGGCTACCAATGTGAATTAAAGAGGGTGAGTTAATTGGCATTTAGTGATAAGTCTATAGACTATTTGAACAGGAAAGTAGCTGGTATGTATCATGTAATAAAAAATTGTATGGCAGATATGGAGGCTAAGGCCAAAAGGAATGCTGAATGGAAAGACAGGACTTCCCATGCCAGGCAAAACATTCACCATGGAGTAGAGTCTCACCCAATGACAAAATCTTTTACTGCATATCTGGCCCATGGGATGAAGTATGGAAGGTACCTGGAAGAAGGCACCAAGCCACATATCATAAAACCTAAAAGGAAGAAGGCCCTCTACTGGAAAGGAGCCAAACATCCAGTAAAAAGTGTTAACCATCCAGGAACTAAGGCCTATCCAATACTAGAGGAAACATTAAGGGAAAACAAAGACGAGTTAATAAAGGCAATTGAAAAACATTGGGCCAATGAATAGAGGTGGATAAATGAGAGCAGGAATACGAAAGCAGATCCTGGATAATGTATCTATTCTTAAGGACTGTTATGAGCCAAATGTGCCTAGGTATGAGACACCAAAGCCATATGCAGTGGTGGTCCAAGGAAATGATAGTTCAAGACAGGATCCAACAAGCTTTCAAAGAACTGTAGAGGTATGGTTATACAATGACATAGATACATTTAAGACATTAGATAATATAACCTTGGATGTCATAGAAGCCCTGGACCTAAAAACATTCACGGATCCAGACACAGGCCTATCTTATACAGCCAGCTTTAATGGCACCATTGGTCAAGATTTAGTTGACGAGGAATGGGGTGCTATAGTAAGAGGATTAGAATTCACGATTATAGCATTACATGAGACAAGAGCAGAGAATGACACCTGGGAGAAGGCTACAGCTGATTTTATAAAAGAAGTTACAAATGTAAAAACGTATCAGGGAACTTGGAAGGAAGACTTCCAGGTTCCTTCTGTTTTATGCAGGACAATAAGTAAAAGTACAGAGCCAATTAACTATATGGCCTATAGGGAGAATCGAGACATCAGGATCCATATAGTTAGCAAGGAAAAGGAAGAGATAAACCAGATAATAGACAAGATTGAGTACGAGCTGATGAAGGCAATAAAAATACCACTGGACCTGGAAGATAGAAGATATCTTACAATCCAATCTATTAGAGAAAACAGGGATAGTGACATGCTAGGAACTGGCCAGGTAACAGTAACCATGACAAGGATTAACAGTATCCAAAGGGATACAACTTATATAGAGAAGATCTATAGCAGAGGCCAAGTAATCGAATAAAGGAGGTTGGCGATATGAGCAAAGATAAAAATACGAAGAAAGCTGCTGACAAGCCTAAAGAGCATGAATTTACTATAGAGGAGCTTATGCTCCATTGTGAAGCGATAATAGGACACAAAAGAGAAGTGGCAGCTGGAGCTTTATATGGCTGCAATAAAGATAAAATGACAAAGACAGAGTTTAAGGAACGAGTAGACGAGTTTCTTAAAAAAATCATAGAGAAAAAGGAGGTTAAATAATGGCAAGTGGATTTTGGTCAGAAACCGATAAACCAATAAGGCCAGGGTTTTATAACAGGTTCAAAGCTGCAGCTCTAGCACGAATTCAAATGGGTAAACGGGGAATTGTAGCAATGCCTGTAAAAGCCAACTGGGGACCACCTAAGGAAATTGTTAGAATCACATCTGAAAGAGACCTAATAGACAACTTTGGGGACGACATGAACTATACAGCATATAAGCTGGGAAGATTGGTATTACTAGGACAACCTAAAGAGTTGCTACTTTACAGACTAGTAGACGGAACAGAAAAACCTGCCTCTTTAACTATTAAAGGACAGGCAGAGAGCGAAAGTATAGATGTAATAAAATTAACCACAAAATATCCTACTACCAGAGATTTCAGGATATCTGTAAGCCCTAATGTAGTAGACGAAAATCTGTTCGATATAAGGCTGTACAAAGGTGCTAGGCCAGTATATGAATTCAGTAAATTATCTGGTACAGCTGCAGAAATTGTTGAAGCTATTAACAACGACCAGGTAAACAAATGGCTAGTAGCTGAAAATTTAATCCCAGAAAATAATAATCCAGTTATATTAAATAGCATGATTTCTGAGGCTATGACTGGAGGAAATGATGGTACTGCAGATATCACAGTTAGCGACTATATAGATGCCTTAGCTGCCTTTGAAGCTAGACAAATTAACGGACTAGCATTAGATGGAGTAACGGACCCTGCTATCCATACATCATTAAAAGGTTGGTTAGAGAGGGTAAGAAAGGCAGGTAAAAAAGTAAGAGTATACTTGGGAGGACCAGCAGACGAAACAATAGAAGAGGCCAACAATAGATCCAAGAATATAAACTATGAGGGAATTGTAAATGTGGGCAATGGTGGAATTCTAGATGGAATCGCCTACACACCAGCTGAAACTGCTTGCTACATCATGGGGTTAGCTGAAGGTCAAGACATGAAAGAATGTCTATGTAACCAAACAACTATATTCCAGGATGTAACTAAGCACCTAACACATGAAGAAATTGAAGAAACAATATTAGCAGGTACCTTAATCTTAAGATATGACGATGGTGCTGTTGTTATAGAGGACGATGTAAATACACTTAAGAGATATGGCCAGGACCAAAACGAAACCTGGGGCTATTTAAGAGCTATTAGGTTCATGGACATGGTAGACGAGGACACTTCTATCACAGGTAACAGGCAATATGTAGGAAAGGTCCTAAATGGAAGGACTGGCCAATTGGCAGTATTGTCTGCATTGAAGCAGTACTTTGAAATACTACAAACTGGCCAATTAATCGAGGATTTTGTGGTAGAAATAGACGAAGATCTTCAGAAGAATGCTGCAAACGATGAATTCTACTGGAGATGGGAAGCTAAATACATCAATGTCATGAAGAAGATATTTGGTACAGGTTATATTAAATAAGAAGGGGGTAGCGAATAATGCTTGGTAACTTTAATCCAGATAGAGCCTTTCACGGCTCTTTTTCTAGGCTTCTTTTAGATGGAGAATGGCAAACCAATGTAAGCCATGTAGAGGCCACTGTAGAAATGGAAAAAGGCGAACTAAATGTAATGGGCAGTGACTGGACCAGATATAAAAAGGGTCAAAAGAGTGGATCGGGAACCTTCTCTGGATACAAGGTAACCTCTAAAATGATAGAACAGGGCTTTGAAAGATTTGAGCTAATTGTAACACTAGAGGATCCAGAGGCATATGGCCATGAAAGAGTAAGGCTTATGAATTGTATGGCTGATAGCATCCAGCTGGCTAATGTAACTGCAGGAGAAGTTATTGAAGAGGAAACACCTTTCACATTTGAAGGCTATGAATTATTAGATGCTGTTGTTGGTGAATAAAAAGAAAGGAGAGATGTAAGGTGACTAAGGAAAACAAGAACCTTGAAATAGAAATGACCGAAGAAGAAATATTAGAAATGACCGAAGATGAAATTATTAACAAGCTATTAGAGCCTACTGAAGTTCCTGAAAGGACCTACATGATTGACAGAATAGGCATTCCAATAACACTAAAAGGACTATCAGAAAGAGAGATCCAGAGAATTAGAAGAGAATGCACCATCGAAAGAAAGCATAGAGGCCAAAGGATTAAGGAACTAAACGAGGAAGAATTCAATGCTGCCTTAATCGAAGCTGCTACAGTATCACCAAACTGGAGTGATAAGAGACTGCTTTCAAATTTAAAACTATCTTCAGGAAGAGAGGTTATAAAGAGAAAACTACTAGCAGGCGAAATGATGGCCCTTGCAGACAAAGTAATGGAGCTATCTGGGTTTGATGATGAACTAGAAGAAATAGACAACATAAAAAACTAATAGGTCGGGCTCCTATCATTACAAACTTATATAACCTGTTTGCTAAACATGATATGGATCCCGACTTTGTTATGTCTAGAAGTGATATGGGAAGAAGGCTCCTCTTTGCCTTTTCCCAATATGAAATAGAGCAGGAAGAAAAGGCCAGGAAAAAGGCTGTCCAAAACAAACCAAAGAGGGGAGGGAGGTAATTGGCTGAAAAAGAAATCTATCGTCTGGAAGTCAATGTAGGGGTCACTGGTGACGACAAAACCAAGAAGAGACTGTCTGCCATGGACAAGTATGTGGAGAAGACAGAAAAGAGGATGAAGTGGCTAGATAGGATGGAAGCAAGTCCAGCTGCTAAACTCCAGGACAAAATTACCTCTCCTCTAAAGAAAATCGAAGGCAGAATAGGATCCTTTGCTAAAACTGCTATTAAGAAATTTACAGCAGTAGCTGCAGCTGGATCATTAATCGTAGGTGGGCTTGGAATTAAAGATACTATGTCCACTTTTATGGACTTTGAACAGGGCCTATCCAATGTCCAGGCAGTGAGCCAGGCCACGGCCGAGGAGTTGGCCATACTGCGAGATGAGGCTAAAAGGTTAGGAGCTGAAACAGCCTGGTCTGCAGTCCAGGTAACAGAGGCTCAAACCTTACTAGCACAAGCAGGTTTTACAGTCCAGGAAACTATAGCAGCACTTCCAGGACTACTAGACATGGCCAGTGCGGAAGGCATGGACCTGGCAGATGCAACTGATATAGCAGCAGGTACTCTGCGGGCCTTTGGGTTAGCGGCTGAAGAAGCTACTCATGTTGCCGATGTACTTGCACTATCAGCTACAGCAACCAACTCGAATATAGCTGGGCTGGGCGAGGCCATGAAATATGTCGGACCTGCAGCAAATGCACTAGGAGTAGATCTAGAACAAACTGCAGCTGCTATAGGTATGTTATCTAATGCTAATATTAAAGGATCTCAAGCAGGTACCACATTAAGAGCTGCATTAACTAGGTTAGCCAAGCCATCATCAGAGGCAGCTAAATTAATGAGTGCATTAGGATTTGAGGCATTCGATGCACATGGTAATATGTTGCCTCTGGATCAAGTGATTAGAAACCTACAGACCAGTACAGCAGCACTGACATCGGAGCAAAGAGCTAATGCTATGGCTACAATCTTTGGCCAAGAGGCCATGAGTGGTATGCTAGCATTAGTAGAACAAGGACCAGACGCACTAAAAGAGTTGACTCAATCCCTATATGAATCCGATGGAGCAGCTAAGAGAATGTCGGAAACCAGGTTAGATAATCTGGCCGGACAAATAACTATCTTAAAGTCGGCAGTAGAGGGAATGAAAATAGAGCTAGGCGAGAGACTAGCACCTTATGCAAAGGAATTCGTTGAGTGGTTAACACCAAAAATTCCTACAATTACTGATAGAATAGTTGAACTGGTGGAAAAAATACAAGAATTCGCAACCAGGGCACATCCTGCAGTAATGAAATTCATCGATGTAGTAAAAGCTATAGCTCCATTATTGGCTGGAATAGCTGCAGCTCTTATAACCTTAAAAGTAGCAAGTGTTATAGGTACTTTAATTGGAGTATTTACAACAGTTGCAGGAGTTGTGAAAAATGTTGTATTTGCTTTCCAGGCAGTAGCTGGAGGAGCAGCAACCCTAGCAGAGGGAATGGCCTTTCTAATGGGACCAGTAGGCTGGGTAGCGTTGGCCATAGGTGCTCTAGTTACTATAGGTATTCTACTATGGAAAAACTGGGACAAGATAAAGGAAAAGGCGGCCCAATTAGGTAGTTGGATCAGTGAGAAGTGGAATGGAATAAAAGAGGCTACCTCCAATGCGTGGGAGAATGTAAAATCTACAGTATCCGACAAATGGAACAGCTTAAAAGAAACTATATCCACTACAGGATCCAATATTAAAAATGGAGTTATTAATACCTGGGAGAATATCAAAACAGGTACAGCTAATAAGTGGGAGGATATAAAGTCCACAATATCAAACTCCATTGAGAAAGCTAAAAACATAATATCCAATGTAATATCAAATCTTCCAAGTCACACTATAGAGTCTTTCCAAAGAATGAAAGACGGCATATTAAATATATTTGAAGGAATAAAAAATATATTTAGTGGCTACTGGAAGGTAATCAAAAATATCTTCATGGGAGCTATGCTTGTACTAATAGACATAGTTACCCTAGACTTTGAAAGCCTAAAGACCGATATTGCTAAGATATGGGGCAATATTAAAGATGGCTTTAGTCAAATATGGGAAGGTATCAAGCAAGTATTTACAGGCTATGGAGAAGTTATAAAAGGATACCTAACCCTAGTGTGGGAGAGCTTAAAGAACGGAATTCAGATAGTATGGACCACAATAACAAACTTCTTAACTACTACCTGGGAGAATATCAAGACCGGAGCAGTAGAAGGATGGAACTCTTTTAAAGAGGGAGTGGCCAACATCATAACTGGAGCCGTTGAATGGATAAAGGAAACCTGGAACAATACCGTCGAGTGGTTCTCTACATTGCCAGGAAGATTATATGAAAAGGGAGTAGAGATGTTTAATTCCCTTAAAGATGGTCTAGCGGAAATGAAAGAGGCCGTTGTATCTAAGGCCAAGGAAATTGGAACCGGAATAATCGAAAAGGTAAAAGAGTTACCAGGAGAAATGCTGCAGATAGGAAAGGACATTATGTCTGGCCTAGCCGAAGGTATTGGATCCATGATAACTGCACCAATAAAGGCGGCAAAGAATGTAGCTGGAAATATAGCTGAAGGAATAAGAAGTAAATTAAAAATTGCCTCTCCTTCAAAGGTTATGATTGAGTATGGAGAGTTTACTACAGAAGGACTAGCCAAAGGTATAGAGGATAGAATTCCAAAGCTAGAGGCAGTTGTAGGAACTACCTACGAAGTCATAACCAAGGAAGAGGCTAAAGAAAATAAGATTACCAGGACTCCAATACTCCAGCAAGCATATGAAAAGATTAAGAGCTTCAGGCCATTCTACCCAGTATTTGAACCAGATGATCCTGAAGGCGGAAATAAACCAATACCAAGAGTAGCCTTGGCAGGAGCAGGCGGAGGAACCACTTATAACATCTATATTGATGATATAGATGTAAATGTATCAGGAACTGGAGATGGCAGCAATGAAGATATCTACGAAATAGTAGAACAGGCCCAAGAAGAGTTCGGTAGAAAATTACTTGAAGCTTTAAAAGATAAAAAGTAAAAGGGGGGGCATGGATGGATGTATATATAAAGACTAAAGATGAGACTTTTCACTTTCCAGTGAATCCGTTCTCTATATCTGTAAATGGTGGGAAGAAATATGATACCTTTGATATCCTATACAAAGGAGAAAAGGACTTCCCTAGCAATGCCAAAAGAATAAGGGAATTAACCCTAGCTACCATGTTCCCTGCTGAATATGAGCCATATTGCCAATACAGGGATATCCCAACACCACAAGAAGCAATGAATAAAATAATTTCATGGTCAGAGTCAGATGCCATAGTTCGGTTGATTATAACCGACTATGGCTTCAATGAATTGGTCCTAATTGCAGATTATACAGAAGATGAAACAGGAGAATCCCAAGGAGACAAATATATTACTTTGAATTTCAGAGTAGTGGCTGGTGATGGGACTACGAACTTAATTACTATAGAAAAACCACAGACACAGTCTCCTGCTCCCAAGCTAAAGGATAATAGGCCCAAGCAGCAACAGGAGAAGGTCTATGTTGTTAAACCTGGAGACAGCCTCTACAAAATCGCTAAACAAGTATACGGTAACGGGGCCAAATATAACATGATATATGAGGCCAATAGGAATGTTATAGGCAATAATCCGAACCTAATATATCCAGGACAAAAATTTATAATTCCAGGATAGGTGATCATATGTATTCGGTAATATTGAGAAATAGTATAAAACTAGACAATCTTAAGATGGAAATAAATCTAAGTGAGTCTATAGACTCTATTGCCTATACAGCAGATATAAAAATGGTAGTTCCTGAAGAAATGAGCAAAAACCTACTTCTTAAGGAAGGGGATCCTATAGAGATAGTAAAAAATAAAGATCCAGGAAAAGGCACAGTCTTTAAAGGTGTTATATGGCATAAAAACACGACCATGAAACACACCAAAATAGCCTCTTTAATCTGTAAAGAAAGGACCATATATATAGAGAAAAGTGAGGATGAATATTTATTCAAGGAAGGAACTACGGCCACACAAAGGGCAAAGCAAATGTGTAGCGACTGGGGTATACCTATAGGTAATTTTGCAGATACAAAAATACCATTGGCCAAAACTCCTCCAAGAGTAGGTACTATTTATGGCATGATGCTAGAAGATCTTAGAGAGACTGCCCAGAAAGGTGGCAGTCTTTTTAAATATAGGATGCAAAATAAGCTAGATTTAATCGAAATTGGCAGTAATGAGGTAGTACATGATATCAGCAACATATTAGAGACTATAAACCAGACAGGAACCTTAGAGGGAGCAGTAACTAAGGTCAAGGTCTTAGGAAAACAGGAAGACGATAAAAAATCACCAGTGATAGGGTTATACTCCAAGGATACAGACAAGCTAGGAACCCTACAAAGGGTTATTCAGGATGAAAAGATACAGGATCCTGGCACAGCTAAAGCTAAAGCAGAGGCAATGTTCTCTAAAGGCGAAGGAAGTATCCAAGTAAGTGGAATTGATATTCCAGAAATCAGAGCTGGTGATAAGGTTAAGCTTAATGGCTTTTATGTTTATGTTACCAATGTCGTTCATAAACTTGGAGAACCAGGCAGAATGGAGCTTGTACTGGAGTCATTGGACCAAATAAGGGGGAAATACTATGCAAATTCTTAATGAGATAGCAAGAGAATTGCAAAGACAGCAAAATAAAAGCATAAATTCTGTCTTATTCAATACAGGGCTTGTGTTCGGGACCATAACTCCAACAATGAAACTTAAACTAGACAACTTTAAGCATGAAGTGGACTTTATGAGAATACAGACATCCAATTGGATAGAAATAGAACCTGCAAAGCTAAACAATGTATTTTGGTACAATACAAAATACGATATTAGCCAGGATAAAATAGCAGTGGAAATGAAGGTCGAGCTAAAGCTTGAACCAGGAGACAGGGTCCTGGTGGCCATAGTCAACAATGGATCGGACCATGTAGTAGTAGGGAAGGTGATCTAATGGAAAATAACTTATTTCCCGAAGATATGGACTTTGAGATAACAGATTTTGTAGAAGATGAAACCGAGAATATTGAGAATTTCAAAAAATCATATGCCTTTGACTTTGAAAAAGGAGAGTTTAAAAGAGGGCCAGACGGAAAGATATTGCTGGTAGATAGATTAGAAGCATACAAGCAGTGGTGCCAAAAGGTGCTGCTGACAAAGAGAAGCAAACATCTAGCCTATACTGATGTTTATGGCCAGGAGTATTATACGCTAATAGGAGCTCCTATAAGTAAAGAGGCTATAGAGCTTGAAGTAGAAAGAATGACCAGGGAGGCCTTAATGGTCCATCCATATACAAAATCGGTTCAAAACTTCAGATTTGAATGGAATGAAAACAAGGAAGAGCTTTACTTTGAATTTGATGTAATAACAGTCCTGGACGAATTATTCACTCTTGAACACACTGTAGAAATGAGGTGATGGAATGCCTAAAGATTTGGAGATGCCAGACTTCCTTCAAGAGGATGCAGATACCATCCATAATCGTATGCTGGAGAACGCACCAGAGGGCATAAACCTAGTAGAGGGTGACTTCTTCTATGATGCAACTAGGCCAACAGCTGAAGAAAAAGCGGAACTGCTGCAGCTTAAACTACAAAATATATTAAGAATTGCTTTCCCTCAAACAAGTTATGGCCAATACCTAGACTTTCATGGAGAAATAAAAGATTTGGTAAGAAATCCTCCTACTAAATCCAGTGGCTATTTAAAAGTTACTGGCAATCCTGGAGCATATGTCCCTAAAGGAAGAATAATATACACAGAGTCTACAGACGAACCTTCTATAGGGTTTGAAGTCCTAGAGTCAACGGAAATAGACGAATCTGGGGAGGCTATGGTAAAGGTTGAATGTATAGAAGCTGGGACTATAGGCAATGTTGCTGCCAATACAATAACTATACCAGACAAGCCAATTCCAGGAATAACCTCTATTACTAATCCTGATCCAATGACAGGTGGGACGGAGGAAGAAGACGATGAGTCGTTCAGGGAAAGGATCCTAGCTGCATATGATGAGAGTTTAAGCGGAGCTGATAGTGATTATATAGAATGGGCCAAGAGAGTTCCAGGAGTCGGAGCAGTATATGTAATTCCTGAATGGGAAGGGTTTGGCACTGGCACCACTAAAGTGCTAATCATGGACTCTAATGGCCAGCCAGCGAATGAAAGTCTAGTAGCTCAAGTACAGGAGTATATAGCTCCACTGGCAACTAAAAATAGAGGCGGACTGGCTCCAGTGAATGCTAATGTAACTGTGGCAGCTCCAGACATAATCCTTATTAATATCTCTGTAAGTTTAGTTATTAAGGACGATTATGATCAAATTGCAGTTATTAATACTCTAAAGGAAAACCTAAAAGAATACCTGGCATCTATAGAAATAACAACTGATGATGAAAGAGTAGAGTATGTGTATAGAGAAATAATCGGCCATGTGATATTAAGCACTCCAGGTGTTAAAATGTATAGCAATTTAACCATTAATGGAGGAACGGATCCTATTTTAATACCTATAGGTGAAGTCCCAGCCCTGGGTGAGGTGACTATATTATGATAATCACTTCTCCCAAAGGGAAACAAATGTTTCGATCTGTAAGTCCTATATATTATCAATCAAGAGTCATGCAGGCCATATTTCAGGTAATAGGGCAAGAATGGGACGATGTAGAAAGGATCGTAGATGAGATATTGCTGCAGTTATTTCCTCAAACTGCCACATGGGGCCTAAAATACTGGGAAGAGCTATTGGAGATACCAGTCAATGAATCAATACCCATAGAAAGAAGAAGAGCCCTGGTATTAGCCAGGATAAAGCTAAAAACTCCAGTAACACCTGCTAGAATAGCCAGTGTAACTAAATCCCTAGCAGGAAAAGCAGCTGAATATGTAGAGGTACTTGAGAATGTCGACCCTCATGTATTCAGAGTTATTGTAGGAGCGAAGGAAAAAGGTATAGACTACCTGGCCCTATACAGAGAAATAAAAAGGATTAAGCCTTCACATGAGAGCTTTGTCCTTGGCAATAGTTATTTAAGGTCCTTCAGTTTAGAAAAAAGGGATATCTATGGCTTTTCAAAGATCATCCATGCTATAGGGACCTTTGTATGCAGCAGGGATGATAGGGAATTTATGGCCACAAAAGGCTATAGAGGGAAGAAACATATATCTATAGATAAAAGAACTATCCATGGCATATCAAAACCATTGGCATGCAGTAAGAAACTAGTCAGCAGGATAAATGGATTTATAGACAAAAACACAATAACTGAAACAGTTGGAAGGACTATAGGGACTTCAAAGCCTTTGGTCTGCAGTAAGAACCTCAAGTATACAAGAATAGAGGTGGTGTAATGAACAATTATGGAATTCAAAGAGTATTAGACAGTATAGAAGCTATGGTAAGAGAGGCGAGAGTAACATTCTCTAATGGGACAAAGGAAATAGTCCCAATTAGGAAGATAGAGAGGGATGGAAATACAATCCGAATCCTATTCTATATACCTGCAGCTCAAACCGAGCAGACAATAACTAGAGTAGAGCTAATAGACAATAGAGGCTCTGCTATAGATGAGCAAACAGACCAAATAACAAAAGTGAGAAGGCAAGGCTTTATGACTGCCTTTGAGTACACTTATAACGGTTAACGGAGGTGACTTTGAATGAGTAAGTCATATGACATCATAAGATGGCAGGATGAAGTAATAGATCAGAATGGCGACATAATGCAGGAGGGTACCCTTCACGATGAGGTGAACATGAACCGCATGGAAGGCGGCATATTAGAATCACACCTGCTGGCCACTATGTTGCTCCAACAAGGAATCCAGCAAAAACAAATACTAGCGGACCTTGAAGGAGAAATAGGACAGGTAGCCTTGACCAATTCAGAGACCTTTCCCTTCAATAATTCCATTAAGACAATAGCTCTGCAGAAACAGAGAGACAATCTAAACTATAGAGTGATCACAGAAGTTATATCTGCAGATGGAGAAGTAGGAAATGTAATTGTCACAGACAAGCAGCTGAATGGATTTAAGATTGCCTTCACTGGATCTGCCAAGAATGTAACCATTAAGTACTATGTACAAGGAGGTATGTATCAGTAATGGCTAATGTAATTATTAGATCAGATGAAAGAAGGCAAAGGGAAGAGCAAATCTTAAAAGACTTTGGATACAATCCTAATGCTGCTACTAAAGAAGAAAGGGAAAAGGCTGAATATATAGCGGAAAAAGTGAATGAATTGAAAAAGAACTGGAGGGATTAACATGAAGGTCATTGAAAAGAATGTGGGTCCCAAAATTTACTATTCAGTAAATGGGACTAAACTAAACCTAAATGACGAGTTAATATTGGACCTTGCAAAATATGAGAGAGACTTCGATGTAAACCTAGATATCTGCGAAAATGAGTTCAATATGCTTGTTCTCGGCCTTGGCAGAAGATATGTAGCACAGATCCACATACCAGCAAGGCAATATGTAGAAGTAGAGATAGAGAATGGAGACGGACCTGAAGGGGAAGGGGAGTCCATCAGACTTGAGCCAGTACCATTCTCTATGGATAATGTGACATTAACATTATGGGAGATAGGAGGTATACAGTAATGAGTTATGATATGTTGAAATTAGCAGTAGAAGGACTTTCAGGAGGAAAGAATACCATTATCCTGGATGATAGAGGTATGCCTTCCTTTATGGTAAGGATACCAAAGCTAAAGATCTCTGACCTAATAGACGGAGCAACTCAAGACACTCATCCAGCATTTATTGTAGATGGAGCAGAAAAGGACTTCGTCTATATTTCTAAATATCAAAACATAGTAAAAGACGATAGAGCTTATAGCTTACCACTCATGGATCCGAAGGTATATATAACATTTGACCAAGCTAAACAATATTGTGAGAACAAAGGACCAGGCTTCCATCTCATGACTAATGCAGAAAGGGCAGCTATAGCCTTATGGGCAAAGAAAAATGGCACTATGCCTAGAGGTAATAATGATTATGGCCGAGATATAGATGCAAAACATGAAAGAGGAATAGAAACATACCAAACAACCGATAGCAGAACTGGTAGAGTGGCCACAGGATCTGGGCCAGCATCCTGGACTCATGACGGAACCGTAGATGGTATATATGACCTAAACGGGAATGTTAATGAATGGATAGGAGGCTTAAGGCTATTAGATGGAGAGATCCAGATAATACCCTACAATAATGCAGCTATGCATGTAAATCAAGGCCCTGATAGCACTCTATGGAAAGCAATATTGCCAGATGGCACTCTAGTAGATCCAGGTACTCCAGGAACTTTAAAGTATGACGGGAAACAAGCTTCAGCTTCTGGAATTAGAGTAAATACCCAAATAGTAAACCAATCTGGCGATGGTATTGATTATTTCACAGATACATTTGAGGCATTAACAGCTGCATCAGAAGTGGACATACCACAGATCATGAAGGCATTAGCCTTATATCCTATAGACAGTAATCATGGCGGAGATGGATATTACCTTCGTAACAACGGAGAAAGACTGCCTTACTTTGGCGGCAGCTGGGGCGGCGGTGCTTGGGCTGGGGTGTTCTGTGTCGACTTGCTCTACTTCCGTTCGTACTCCAACAACTTCCTGGGCTTCCGCTCCGCTTATATTGATCTGTAATCTGATTACTGATAATCTGAAAAGGCCTGCGATAGCAGGCCCTAACTATTTCATGGCGACAAGGAGATTGACATGAGTGAAGACTTTAAGATATTACAGAAAACCTATGACATGATTTTATACGGGAATATATGCCTCAAGCAGTTTCCAAAGTATGAAAAACATGTCATGGCAGCGGATATAAGAAGTTCAATGTATAGATTATTAGAATTAATAATTAGAGCCAATAAAAGATATTACAAAAAAACTACTTTACAGGACATAGATATAGAGCTGGAAGTCTTAAGGACTTATATAAGGCTTGCAGCAGATCCACAATTAAGATACTTACCAATTAGAAAATATGAAAATTGGAGTAAAATGCTTAATGAAATTGGAAGGATGTTAGGTGGCTGGATGAAAGCTACCCAAAAATAGACTTTGTATGGGGAACGGGCCATGTATGCCTTACTTTGGCGGCAACTGGGGCGACGGTGCTAGGGCTGGGGTGTTCTATGTCGACTTGAACAACTTCCGTTCGAACTCCAACAACATCCTGGGCTTCCGCTCCGCTCATCTCCATAGTCGGAAGGCAATGACCTACGGGTCCTTGTCCAGTACATGGGAAATAAGGGGTTCGTTTCCCTGCCAACAAGGCAAAAAAATAAATTGCTATGGAAGCAGTTAGTAGGTTAATTCTCGAAGAGTGCTACACATAGCATAAAAACATCAAGGAAGGACTGAAAATGAAGAGGTATGGCAACTTGTATGAGCAGATATATGACTTTGAAAACTTGTACCAGGCCTATCTAGAGGCCAGAAAAGGGAAAAGATATAGACAAGAGGTACTAGAATTTAGTGCAAATCTAGAGGAAAATCTAATCCAGATACAAAATGAACTAATCTGGAAGATGTACAGAGTTGGCAGATACAGAGAATTTTATGTATATGAACCTAAAAAGCGACTTATAATGGCTCTACCTTTCAAAGATAGAGTGGTCCAATGGGCAGTATATAGGGTATTATTCCCAATATTCGACAAGGGATTTTATGAGCACTCATATGCTTGTAGAATGGGAAAAGGAACTCATGCGGCTGCAGACCAATTGCAGCACTGGCTTAAGCTATTGGATAGAAAATCAAAGAAGTACTACTATTTAAAAATGGATATATCAAAGTATTTCTATAGAGTAGATCATGAAGTGGCCATAAATATATTTGAGAAGAAAATAAAGGACAAGGATGTAATCTGGCTATTAAAAGAAATAATCCAAAGTGACCATGTACCCTTTGGATTACCTTTAGGAGTAGAACCTGGAGACTGCCCTAGGCATTTAAGACTATACGATAAGGGAATGCCTATAGGCAATCTCACAAGTCAATTATTGGCCAACATATACCTGAATGAGCTGGACCAATTCTGTAAGCATGAATTAAGAATTAGGTACTATATCAGGTATATGGATGACTTTATTATTTTACACCATAACAAGAAGCATTTGCACTGGATAAAAAAGGAAGTAGAAAACTTCTTAAATAATGAGCTTAAGCTGCACTTAAATAGAAAGACCTGCATCAGGCCTATAAATTTAGGAATTGAATTTGTAGGGTTTAAGATCTGGCCAACTCATAGAAGATTAAAGAAAAAGACTGCCTTGAAAATAAAGAAAAGGCTTAAATATTTAAAGAAGGCATATGCCAGAGGAGAAGTTGATTTTGATAGTGTTAATGCAACCGTACAGAGCTATCTAGGTGTACTTAAACACTGCAATAGTTATTATTTAAAGCAATCTATATTTAACGACTTTGTGCTTATTAGAGGGCAAAAACAGGAGGTGCTATATGGAAAAGTCTATTTGTGACGAAAGACATAAAAGAATAGATGAAAAGATAGCTATACATGAGCGTAGGCTAAATAATCATAGTGAAAGACTAGATAGAATAGAACTTGCAAATGGCAGATTGGAAGAAAGATTAAATAACCTTATAACACAATTGGAAGATTTAAATAAGACTATGAAGTGGTTTATTGGTCTTTTAGTAGGAAGCTTTGTAGCTTTCTTTTTTTATGCGGTGCAGCAAGGACTGTTTAATTAGGAGGTGAAAAAATGGAATATAGAGTGGATCATATCCCTAAAGGGAAAATAAGACCAGGTAAGAAATTAAACTTACAATATATAACTATTCATAGTACAGGCAATCCAACATCTACAGCTATGAATGAAAGAAATTGGCTTGTAAATCCTTCAAATACAAGAGTAGCATCATGGCATATAGCAGTTGATGAAAAATTGGCAGTAGAAGCTATCCCTTTAGATGAAGTAGCTTATCATGCAGGCACATCAGCAGGTAATAATACAAGTATAGGAATAGAAATATGTGAGAGTGGAAATAGAGAAAAAACATTAGACAATGCAGTAAAATTAGTAGCAAAAATGTTACATGAAAGAAACTGGGGAGTAGACAAGCTAAGGCGACACTATGACTGGTCGGGAAAGAATTGTCCGAGGATTATGTCAGCGAACAATTGGAAAGAGTGGGACAGGTTCAAATTTAATGTGAACAAAGAACTAATGTTTTTAAGGCAAGGAGGGAAGGTTGTGGAAGATAAAAACAAACCATCAAAATGGGCTGAAAAAGAGTGGGCATGGGCACAAAAGGAAGGTTATCTAGATGGGAAAAGGCCAAAGGATCCCGTAACACGAGAAGAATTGGCAGTAGTGCTGCAAAGGCTGGTGAAGAAACTTGGATAAGATTTCAGAGAAGGACCTAGAGGAGTTATTAAACCTTAAAAGGAAGCAAAAGAAGAGGGGGAGGTTCTCAAAATTTATAGTGACACTTGTCATCCTATTAAATGTAGTCTTTACTGCAGCGGTTCTATATGTTTATTTACAGGTAGGAAGTGAGCCTTCAACATTAGTAGGAGCCTGGTTCGCCTTTACTACGGTAGAACTTTGGAGCCTAAGTAAAATCAAAAGAAAGAAACTTGAGGAGGGGGACGAATGATAGATTTTAATATCTTTAATGCTATTTTAGTAGCCACATTTATCGTCATATTTATTAGGTTCGTTCTACCTTATTTTAAAAAGACAAAACGGACCTATTATGACGAAGTAAAGCTTGGTCTCATGCTGTTTGGCTATGCTTTCCGAAACGATAAGATAAAAGCTATAGCCAACACAGCTTTAACTGTTGTACGGGAAATAGAGAGCTTGCACCTATCACCAGAAGAGAAACATGCTTTAGCTGCAGAAAAAACCTTTAGAGAATTACTTAACGAATTTAATATAGAATTAGACGAAGAGGTTATAAATCTTATTATACAAATAGCTGTATCACTGCTACCAAAAACTAATACCTAATACTAGACCAGGGACTTAAACCCTGGTCTTTTTTTATTGCTTAAGTTTTGATATAATAGGTTAGATATAAATATTGAGGAGGATAAGCTTATGACTGAAGAAAAAAACATTAATATAAACATTCCAGAAGACGAGTTAATGAAACAAAAAAATTACATGGACAGAATTAGAGCAATGAATGACGAACATTTTGCTAGAACTGGGAAGAGGAAGAAACATCTCACTGTAACCTTCGGTTGCCAAATGAACGCTCACGATTCAGAAAAATTAGAGGGGATGTTGGAGCAAATTGGCTATATGAAAGCTGAAGAAGAAGAAAAAGCAGATTTTATCATATACAATACTTGTTGTGTAAGAGAAAATGCAGAGCAAAAAGTATATGGTAAACTGGGCTATCTAAAGCATCTAAAAGACAAGAATGAAGATCTGATTATTGCCATGTGCGGTTGCATGATGCAGCAGGAAGAGGTTCTAAATACCATCAGGACAAAGTATAAACATGTTGATATTATTTTTGGTACATTTAATTTGTATAAAATGCCGGAACTTCTTCAAACCTATTTAGAGACTAAGCGAACTGTCATTGATATTTGGAAAGAGCATAAGGAAATTGTTGAAGATCTCCCCAGCATAAGAAAGCATAAATTTAAAGCCAGTGTCAATATTATGTACGGGTGTAATAATTTCTGTACCTATTGTATTGTTCCTTATGTCAGAGGAAGAGAAAGAAGCCGTAAGCCAGAAGATATTCTAAAAGAAATCGAAGATTTGGTGGCAGATGGCGTGAAAGAAATCATGCTCCTGGGACAGAATGTTAATTCCTATGGAAAGACTTTAGAAGATAAAGTAACGTTTGCACAACTTCTTAGAAAAGTCAATGAGATAGAAGGATTAAAACGTATAAGATTTATGACATCTCATCCAAAAGACCTTTCCGATGAGCTTATTGAAGCTATGAGAGATTGTGACAAGGTATGCAAATCTTTACATCTTCCATTCCAGGCAGGCAGTACCAAGATTCTTAAAGCCATGAATAGAAAATATACAAAAGAGCAGTATCTTGATTTGGCGAAAAAAATTCAGCGTGAAATTCCTAATATTGCTTTGACAACAGATATCATTGTAGGCTTTCCGGGAGAAACAGAGGAAGATTTTGAAGATACACTGGATATTGTAAGACAAGTTCAATTCAGTGGAGCCTATACTTTTATATATTCCAAACGAACGGGTACCCCTGCAGCGGTAATGGAAGAACAGGTTCCTGAAGAGGTTTCAAGCAGGAGATTTAACAAACTCCAGGAAGTGCTTCGCCCTATTATTACTGAAAAAAGTCAGGCATTGCATGGTAAAACTCTCGAAATATTAGTTGAAGACGTAAGTAAAAATGATGAGAAATTGCTTACCGGACGTACTGAGTCTGGTCATTTGGTTCATTTTGAAGGGGATTCGTCATTAATCGGAGAATTTATCAATGTAGAGATTACAGAAGCTAAAACTTACTATTTAATTGGTCAAAGAGTATAAAGGAAATGCAAGTATGGAGGGAAGGTAAATTGCCACTTACACCAATGATGCAGCAGTATTTAGAGACAAAGAAAAAATGTGAAGGCTGCCTTTTATTTTTTCGTCTAGGAGACTTTTATGAAATGTTCTTTGAAGATGCCCTTACGGCGTCCAGAGAATTAGAAATTACTTTAACAGGAAGAGACTGTGGATTGGAGGAACGGGCACCTATGTGCGGCGTTCCTTATCATTCTGCAGAAACTTATATCAATAAACTTGTGGAAAAAGGATATAAGGTTGCAATTTGTGAGCAGGTAGAAGACCCAAAAGCAGCAAAAGGAATTGTCAAAAGGGAAATCATAAGAATTGTAACTCCAGGTACATTAATAGATACCAACGTATTAGAGGAAGGAAAAAATAATTATTTAATGAGCATTTACTCAGATACGAATTCTTATGGAATTGCAGTGGTGGATATTACAACAGGAGAATTTCGGGTAACTGAAATCGTTGGCAGTGGTATTCAAAAGAAACTTATGGAAGAGATCGCTAAATACAATCCTGCAGAATTAATTTGTAATAAAGATTTTACAAACTTTCAAAGTTTAATCGAGGAAATTAAAAACAGATTCCATACATTTATTAATGAATATAATGAATGGAGTTTTGATTACGAAACGGCGTACAAAAGGTTGTGTGAACATTTTCATGTCCATCACCTGGATGGGTTGGGATTAAAAGAATTCTCCTCTGGAATCTCAGCATCCGGTGCTTTATTAGAATATTTAAATGATACACAGAAAGTGAATTTAGGCCATGTTGTAGAGATTACACCATATTATATCGAAGAATATATGAGGCTGGATATTTCCTCAAGAAGAAATCTAGAATTAACAGAAACCCTAAGAGAAAAATCCAGAAAAGGTTCGCTCCTTTGGGTACTGGATCGAACCAAAACAGCTATGGGGGCAAGACTTCTTAGAAAATGGCTGGAACAGCCTCTTTTGGATGTCAAGCAAATAAGAAAACGCTTAGATGGCGTAGAGGAATTTAAAAATAATGCTATTCTTAGAGAAGAATTAAAAGAGCTTTTAAACGGAATATATGATCTGGAAAGATTAATGAGCAAGGTGATCTATGGAACTGTCAACGGACGGGATTTAATTGCTTTAAAAAATTCTATTTCATTACTGCCCCATATTAGAACATTGCTTTCTGAATGCAGCTCACAGTATCAAAAAGAAATATGCAATCAATTGGATACATTAGAGGATATATACGCGCTCATAGACCGGGCGATTATTGATGAACCGCCTGTTTCTATCCGAGAGGGGGATATCATCAAAGAAGGCTATCATCCGGAAGTGGACAGGCTTAGAAAAGCGAAAAGAGAAGGCAAGCAGTGGATTGCGGCATTAGAAAGCGAAGAAAAAGAAAAAACCGGGATTAAAAACTTAAAGATCAAATATAATAAAGTTTTCGGTTACTTTATTGAAATAACAAAATCTAATTTTGATTCGGTTCCTGACCGATACATTAGAAAGCAAACTTTGGCCAATGCGGAACGATACATTACGCCAGAATTAAAAGAACTAGAAGAAACCGTCCTGGGTGCAGAAGAAAAAGTAATGGAACTGGAATATCAGCTTTTTGTTGAAGTAAGAGAACATATCAGTGGTGAAGTAGAGAGAATTCAAAGAGCAGCCAAGCAAATTGCTGTGATTGATGTTCTTCAGTCTCTGGGAGAAGTAGCAGATAAGCAGAACTATGTAAAACCAGTAGTCACTGAAAAAGATACGATTGACATCAAGAACGGCAGGCATCCGGTTGTAGAAAAAATGATGCCAATGGAACAGTTTATTTCCAATGATACCTATTTAGATGAGAATGAGAATAGATTGGCAATCATTACAGGTCCCAATATGGCCGGGAAATCCACTTATATGAGGCAAGTTGCATTGATTGTATTAATGGCACAGATTGGGAGTTTTATTCCTGCGGAAAGTGCAGAAATAGGGATTGTAGACCGAATCTTTACCCGAGTTGGCGCTTCTGATGATTTAGCTTCAGGACAAAGTACTTTTATGGTGGAAATGTCCGAAGTGGCCAATATCCTTCATAATGCAACCCATAAAAGCCTTCTGATACTGGATGAAATCGGCAGAGGAACCAGTACATTCGATGGATTAAGCATTGCCTGGGCAGTGATCGAATATATCAGTGATAAGAGTAAAATAGGTGCCAAAACTTTATTTGCCACCCACTATCATGAGCTTACTGAGTTAGAAGGGAAACTGTCAGGAGTAAAAAATTACTGTATTGATGTAATGGAAAAAGGAGACAATATCATTTTCCTGAGAAAGATCAAGCGTGGAGGAGCGGACCACAGTTACGGGATTCAGGTGGCAAAATTAGCAGGACTGCCGGGTGAAGTTATCGATAGAGCCAAAATTATATTATCCCAATTGGAAGAAGCAGATATCAATAAACCTGCACAAAATATCACAGTTCAAGATCCAAAAGCCAAAAAGGAGAATTCTCATCCGACTCAACTGGATTTATTTTCAACTGCTCAAAATGAATTTATCCAGGATATAGCAAATATCGATGTATTGAATATGACACCTATGGATGCTATGCAAAAACTCTATGATATGATAAAAAAAGCCAAGACACTGATCTAATGAGGTGATTTTTTGAATCCAATACACAAATTGGACGAGCATACCATTAATCAGATTGCTGCAGGGGAAGTGGTTGAAAGACCAGCTTCTGTAGTGAAGGAACTTATAGAAAATTCAATAGATGCTCGGGCCAGTGCAATTACTGTAGAGATTAAAGACGGGGGGATCTCCCTTATTCGAATTACCGATAATGGCGTAGGGATTCCTAAAGATCAAGTCACTACTGCTTTTTTAAGACATACGACCAGCAAGATTTATAAAGTGGAAGATTTAAATCATATCGATTCTCTGGGATTCAGAGGAGAAGCTTTAGCAAGCATTGCTGCCGTATCACAGTTAGAAATGATTACAAAGGTTGTAGGTGATGTCACTGGCAAACGAGTTGAAATCCATGGAGGACAATTGAAAGCAGAACAGGAAATAGGATGTCCTGAAGGCACTACATTGATTGTAAAAAATTTATTCTACAATGTGCCTGCCAGAAAAAAGTTCTTAAAGAAGCCTTCTACGGAAGGTTCCTATATTAGCGATATTGTTTATAAAACTGCTCTTGGACATCCGGAAGTATCCTTTAAATATATTAACAATAATTCGATTGTATTTCATACCTCAGGAAACAATGATTTAAGAAATGCTGTTTTTAATGTATATGGAAAAGAAGTCATAAAAAAGATGATTTCAATTGAAGAGGAGAATAATAACTTAAAAATAACAGGATTAATAGGTAAACCCGAGGTGAATCGTGCCAACAGGTCATACGAGAATTTCTACATCAACGGACGATACATTAAAAGTAAAATCCTTGAGTCTGCAGTGGAAGAAGCCTATAAAACTCTTCTTCCCATTAATAAATTTCCTGTGGTGGTTCTTCATATTTATATTGATCCGAATAAAATCGATGTGAATGTGCATCCTACCAAAATGGAAGTACGTTTTCGTGATGAGGAAGAGATTTATTATTTTGTTGTGGAATCGATTCGAAAGAATTTAAAACAGGAAGATTTGATTCCAAAAGTGACTTGGGAAACTCCTAAAAAAGAAAAACTATTTCAAACTGAGGTTATACAGGGAAAACTGCCTGAACCCTTTGAGATTAAAAGAAATATTTCATTTTCTGAGGAGACTATAAAGCAAGAACCACCTAAAGATTTTACAAAAGATACATTAGGTGATATAAAAGAGTCCAATGATGGATATACTCCTAAAGCCCCTTCTCATTCAGACGAGATCTTGAAAGTTAAAGAAGACATATCTGCTATAAGTATAAATAATGACAAAGAAGCTTTATCGGAACCAAAGTCTATTCCAAAACATTATACCATTATAGGGCAGGTTTTTAAAACTTATTGGATCGTAGAACAAGAGGGAATGATGTATGTTGTGGACCAGCATGCTGCCCATGAAAGAATACTTTATGAGAAGTTTATGAACAGTTTTAAATCAGGTAATATTCATTCTCAAACTTTGCTTCAGCCTCTGGTAATTAATGTTTCGCCCAAGGAAAAAGAAGTTATAGAAGACAACAGACAATTGTTTGCAGATTTTGGATTTGAAATCGAAGAATTTGGGGACTTGAGTTACGTAATTCGTGCCCTGCCTATGCTATTTGACGGTCCTGTGGACAGTGGGTTTTTCTTGGATATAGTAGATGCGTTTTTAAATGATGAACACATTCAAAATGCCTATGATATGAAGTTAAATACCATTGCAACTTTTTCCTGTAAAAGTGCTGTAAAAGCCAAGGATAAGCTAAGTTATGTAGAGAGCAGGGCTTTGATTGAAGAGCTATTTACCCTTGAAAATCCCTATACATGTCCCCACGGAAGACCAACGATCATATCGATGAGCCAATATGAACTGGAAAAAAAGTTTAAGAGGGTTCAGTAAAATGGAGGAAAAAATGAAAAAACCATTAATTGTTATCGCAGGTCCCACTGCCTCAGGGAAAACAAAGATCTCTATTGAGCTGGCAAAGAGAATTCATGGAGAAATCATATCGGGGGACTCTATGCAGGTTTATAAATATATGGATATCGGCACAGCTAAGCCCACAAAAGAAGAAATGGATGGAGTTCCCCATTATTTGATTGATGAAATAGATCCGAAAGAAGATTTCAGTGTAGCCATTTTTCAGCAAAAAGCAAAGGAATATATGAAGAAAATTTATGAAAATCATCATATACCTATATTAGCAGGAGGAACTGGATTCTATATCCAAGCTTTAGTTTACGATATTAATTTTATGGAAACTAATGTGGATGTCGAATATCGTAATCGATTACAAGAGTTGGCAAATGCAGAAGGCAATGATTATATCCATCAAATGCTAAAGAAAGTAGATCCGGTTTCTGCTGCCACGATTCATCCCAATAACTTAAAAAGAGTTATTCGCGCCTTGGAATATTATCATCAGACCCATGAGCCAATTTCTAAGCACAATGAAAGGGAAAAAGCGAAAGAAAGTCCTTATCATACGGCGTTTTTCTGTTTAACAATGGATAGAGACACTTTATACCGTAGAATTGATCAACGGGTGGATCTGATGATTCAATCAGGGCTGGTAGATGAAGTAAAAGGGCTACTGGATAAAGGGTATTCCCCCCATCTTGTATCCATGCAGGGGCTGGGCTATAAAGAATTGGTTCAATATCTTGAAGGTAAAATATCCCTTGAGGAAGCGATCTATATTATAAAAAGAGATACAAGACATTTTGCAAAAAGACAGTTAACATGGTTCAGAAGACAGGAAGATCCTTACTGGATTGATGTTGAGGCAATGGACTTTGATATAGAGAAAATTGTACTGAATATGATAAATTATATTGAAGAAATTGGTATAATCATATAAAATAGGGATATAGATACATACATTACTTAAATATAAAGAGGAGTGGATTACGGTGAGCAAAGCGATCAATCTTCAAGACGTTTTCTTGAATCAAGTTCGAAAAGAAAAAATCATGGTTACAGTTTTTTTAACCAATGGATTTCAATTAAAAGGATTAGTTAAAGGGTTTGATAACTTTATTCTTATATTAGATAGTGAAGGAAAACAACAGATGATTTATAAACACGCAATTTCTACAATTGTACCTGCTAAACCAATTTCTTTTAATTATAATCAGGATAAAAGTGATGAAGAATAATAAAGTGTATATATAATAAAAAGGACGATTTCGTCCTTTTTATTGTGTATACTTTTTTTATTATATATGATAGAATATCTTCGAAATTAAAAAAGGAGAGACTTAATACAATGGCAGAATCTATTGAGCAAATACTATCTGAAAAATTCGGACTAAATTCGAAGGTTATTGATTTTTGTTTCAATATTGAGAAAGAAATAGAATCTCAATTCAAAAACATTGATGCTATTGCAGAATACAACCAATTAAAAGTATTGCATGCTATGCAAAAGAATAAACTTAGTGATGTTCATTTTGCAGCAACCACTGGATACGGTTATAATGACCTTGGCAGAGATACAGTGGAAAACATTTATGCAGATGTATTTAGAACGGAAGCAGGACTTGTTCGTCCTCAACTGATGTCCGGTACCCACGCCCTTACTGTGGCTCTGTTTGGAAACTTAAGACCAGGAGATGAACTCCTATCTCCAGTTGGTAAACCCTATGATACCCTGGAAGGAGTTATAGGGATTCGAGAAACCAGAGGTTCTCTTAAAGAATATGGAGTCATTTACAAGCAAGTAGAATTAAAAGATGGTAGATTTGATTATGAGCGCATTGAAAAAGAAATTACCCCTAAGACAAAAATGGTAACTATTCAGCGTTCAAAAGGTTATACCTGGAGACCTACCTTGTCCGTAGAACAAATTAAAGAATTGATTGCGTTTATTAAAAATATCCGATCAGATATTATCTGCATGGTTGACAATTGCTACGGGGAATTTGTAGACTATCTGGAACCAACAGAAGTAGGAGCGGACCTAGTTGTAGGGTCACTTATTAAGAATCCGGGAGGCGGCATTGCCCCTATCGGAGGATATATCGTTGGTAAAGAAGAATATGTAGAAAATGCAGCAGTGCGCCTGACAGCTCCGGGCTTGGGAAAAGAAGTGGGAGCAACATTGGGGTTAAATCAGCCTGTGCTTCAGGGGCTTTTCTTTGCGCCTCAAGTAGTTTCAGGAAGCTTAAAAGGAGCTGTTTTTGCATCAAAAATCTTTGAAACCTTAGGATTTGATGTCATGCCCACATCTACTGAAAAAAGGTATGATATCATTCAGGCTATACAGATGAAAAATCCAGAAAACCTTATTGCCTTTTGTCAAGGTATTCAAAAAGGTTCTCCTGTAGATAGTTATGTTGTGCCGGAACCTTGGGACATGCCTGGATATGATTGTCCAGTCATAATGGCAGCCGGTGCTTTTGTGCAGGGTTCATCTATTGAACTCAGTGCCGACGCACCTATTAAACCCCCTTATACGGTATTTTTGCAAGGAGGACTGTCCTGGCATCATGCTAAAATAGGCATCATGATGGCGGTACAAAAAATGGTTAATCAAGGATTGTTACATATATAATGTATAATGAAAAATGAGAATGGATATCCATTCTCATTTTTTTATACCGTTAATCATTTCTTCAATTTCATCCAACCATATCCTTGAAGAAGCATCGCTGGGCATTCTCCAGTCTCCTCTGGGAGAGAGGGAAACTGAACCGACTTTGGGGCCATCTGGAAGACATGAACGCTTAAACTGCTGGGAAAAGAATCTTCTGTAGAAAACTTTCATCCATTTTAAAATCGTCTCACGGTTATATTTTTCCTTAAAGGCATGTTCAGCCAGGTAAAGTATCTTAGAAGGAGAAAATCCAAAGCGAACAACATAATACAAAAAGAAATCATGCAGTTCATAAGGTCCTACAATGTCTTCTGTTTTTTGATCAATGTCTCCGTCTTCTGTAGGAGGAAGAAGCTCGGGACTGACAGGTGTATTTAAAATATCTATTAAGGTGGCTTTTGCATTTGCATCGATTTTGGTCTCGGCAATCCAAGAAATCAGACTTCGAACCAAGGTCTTTGGAACACTTCCATTAACGCCATACATGGACATATGATCTCCATTGTATGTAGCCCACCCAAGGGCCAGTTCGGAAAGATCTCCGGTGCCGATTACAAGACCGCCTTCTTTATTGGCAATATCCATTAAAATTTGTGTTCGTTCTCTTGCCTGAGTATTTTCATATGTGGCATCATGAACAGAAGGATCATGTCCAATATCTTTGAAATGTTGCATACAGGCATCGGCAATAGGAATCTCACGAATGGTAACTCCTAAATTTCTCATTAAATCAAGAGCGTTGTTGTAGGTTCTATCGGTAGTACCAAAGCCTGGCATAGTTATTCCAAAAATATTTTTACGATCCATATTCAATTGATCAAAAGCAGCAACACAAACCAGTAGGGCAAGAGTGGAGTCTAATCCGCCTGAGATACCTACAACAGCGGTTTTAGCACCTGTATGCTCCAGGCGCTTCTTAAGTCCATTAACTTGAATAGAAAAAATTTCCTTGCATCGAAGCTCTCTGGACTCCCGATTGGAAGGTACAAAAGGGTGAGGATCGATGGATCTTGTTAAATGAGGTATCGTCTCTGAGGATAAACAAAATGGAATCATTCTGTATTTGTTTGAATAATTCATATGGCTACCAATTAAACTCATAAAACTTGATGATCTCCTGCGTTCTGCGGCCAAGCGTTCCAAGTCCAGTTCACTGAATATAAGAGAAGTATCTTCCGCAAAAGGCGGTCTCTCTTTAAGGAGGATGCCATTTTCAAAAATCATGGAATGACCTCCGAAAACGATGTCTGTAGTGGATTCGCCGTAATCACAAGAAGCATAAACATATCCTGCCATGCATCGAGCAGATTGCTGTCCAATCAGGTTCTTTCTGTAATCACTTTTTCCAACGGCTTCATTGCTGGCAGAAAGGTTTAAAATAAGAGAAGCTCCGTGAAGGCATTGAAAGGAACTGGGTGGGATAGGCGTCCATACATCTTCACATATTTCAACGCCAATGCAAAGAGACGGATTCTCCTTGCTTCTAAATAAAAGGTCGGTACCAAAAGGAACAGTTTGATCGCAAATTTCTATTTCATCACTAATTCTGCTAAAAGAGGATGAAAACCATCTTCGCTCATAAAATTCTCCATGGTTGGGAATAGAGGTTTTTGGGACAACCCCTAAGATTTTTCCATGAAGCAGCAGTACTGCACAGTTAAAAAGCTGTTCATCCGCAGCTATTGGCATACCGACTACAATCAACATATTCAGATGATGAGAGTAGTCTAAAATACGCTGCAAGGCTTTCTTGGCTTCTTCTAAAAGAATTCCTTGTTCAAATAAATCTCCACAAGTATATCCTGTAATACATAATTCCGGATATACCAGTATTTGAACCTTATTTTTTTTAGCGCTTTCAATGAGTTGAATGATTTCATCCGTATTCTTTTTACAGTCACAAACCGTTACCTTGGGTACAGCGGCTCCAATTCTGATAAATCCATTAATCATACTGTCAACTCCTAAAAGATCTAATACTTTAATTAAAATTTCCTGAACAATCCTATGACTTTACCAAGTATGGTAACATCCCGAACAATGATGGGATTCATTGCAGAATTTTCCGGCTGTAAACGAATATGGTCTTTTTCTCTAAAGAAACGTTTTACAGTGGCGGAATCTTCAATTAAGGCGACAACAATATCACCGTTTTCGGCACTGCTTTGTTTTCTGACTAAAACCAGGTCATTGTTGAAGATGCCTGCTTCAATCATACTATCTCCCTGTATATGCAGCATATATACTGTATCGTTTTTTACATATTCTACAGGAAGTGGAAAATAGTCTTCTATGTTCTCTACTGCAAGAATGGGCTGTCCGGCAGTAACTTTACCCACGATAGGAACATTAACCAGTTCATGGCGTATTTCGTAAAATGAATCATCTAATATTTCAATAGCTCTTGGCTTTGTAGGATCTCTGCGAATCATACCCTTTTTTTCTAAACGGTTGAGATGACCATGAACTGTTGAAGTAGATTTTAAATTCACAGCATCACATATTTCTCTAACTGAAGGCGGATAACCCTTGGTTTTAATTTCTTTCTTTAAGTATTCCAATATTTCTCTCTGTTTTTCACCAATTTTAATACTCATATAGTCACCTCGCTCTGTAATATGGTTTATTATAGCATATACCTTATAAAATATCAAAACTAATGTTCGATAGCAAGGGTAAAAATGATCCCCCCAAAACTATAAAAATATTGACATAGAATGTATGTTCGCATATAATAATTACAAACAGATGTTCGGAGGGGTTCTATGTTAAGGATAAAGTCATTTCAAAGGTATCGTTTCATATTGTTACTTATATTCTTTATCTGTGTATTTCAGTTTATTGCAGTCATTATATATAGTTCTACAGAGAAAGAACATATTAGAAAGAATCCAATTCAGAAATACGAACAAGTACATATTCAAAAAGGTGATACACTCTGGAATATTGCCCAACAATATAAACCTGACCATCAAAGTCTCAATCAATATGTATCTACCATCATGGAATTTAATCATATGAAATCGGATAAAATTTATGCAGGAGACAAAATTGTCATACCAGTTTACAAGGCCGGAAACTAAAAATCAATCTATTTTGTAATAATTATATTATTTATAAACAACGCCCAGATATAAATTTGTTCTGGGCCTTAATTTTATTTCACAGCAAAAGCGATCGTTCTGTGCATCGGATGATTTTTGAAATACAGCCTGGCGATATAAGTTATAACTTTTATCATGGGCAGTTATAATTTTCTTAACTTTACTGCTCTTGCTGCAGATCTTCTTCTCTGGTCATCGATTTGTGCGTAATGTTTTCGGGTAGTATTGACATCTTTATGGCCTAATACATCTGCTACGAGGTAGATGTCTCCTGTTTCTTGATACAAATTGGTTCCATAAGTACTTCTCAATTTATGAGGAGATATTTTTTTAATGGTAGTGACTAAAGACGCATATTTTTTAACCAGATTCTGAACGGATCGGACAGAAATGCGTTGATTTTGAAGGGATAGAAAAAGAGCGTCTTCATGGCCGGGCTTTGGTTGCTTTTTATTTCTTTCTGCTAAATAATTTTGCAAAGCTTCTTCTACCTCTTCTCCAAAGTAAATCACCATTTCATTGCCGCCTTTACGGGTAATTTTTAAACCATTTACATCAAAATCAATATCCTTTATATCTAATCCAACACATTCAGATACACGAATTCCTGTTCCAAGTAAAACAGTGATAAGGGCTAAGTCCCGCGCCTTTGTGTAATTATGATATCTTTTTTGAGTGGCGGTGAGTTTTTCGCCGCTTTCTATTTCATCTAATAATTTTGCCACTTCATCAATTTCCAGGCGGATAATATTTTTTTCATGAATTTTAGGCATTTCTACCAGGCTGGAAGGATTTCCATTGATTTTTCTTTTTTTATGAAAATATGTATAGAATGTGCGAATGGCAGCCAGTTTTCTTGCCTTACCCCGCTCATCATTTTGGTATTCAATGATTTTATGTGGATTTTGAGGATGGGGTTTTTTATAATAGGTGACATATTCCAAAAACATTTCAATATGATCTGGTGTTATTTCTTCCAGGTCTTTTAAACATAACTCATTTATTGATTTATTTTTCAGAGTGGGGTGGATTTCTAAGATGTATTCAAAAAATATTCTTAAATCATAAGCATAACCTATTCTGGTTTTGGGGGAAGTAACAGGTTCTATTCCACGGAAAAATTCATAAGCAAAGGGCGGAAGCTGGGAGAGAAGTTCCCTAAGCCTTAGCGTATTTTTTTGTTTTTGTTGTTCGTGATAACTTAAATCTGCCATAGAATCACACTCCAAAGATTTGTATGTATAAAAATATTATACAAATAGATGTTCGATATGGCAAATTAAAATATGATGTTAGATTTTTTTCTTCTTTTGGAGATAATAAATTATAAGAATACATGCAATGATAAATACTATTGTAAGCAAGGCTTGCAGCCATAATGACATATTTTTCCCTCCGAAGTAACTTAGTGAATTATGGTTATTATCTGCAGTAAATATTTTTTTATGTCTGGAGGTTGGAAATTGAAGGTTGTTGTTGAAATTATTATACAAACTTTGTTGGCTTTTTTCGGAATCTGGTTTATTGCAAGGCTTCTTGGAAGAAAGCAAATCGCACAGTTAACAGTATATGAGTATATCAATGGCATTACCTTTGGATCTATCGCAGCCACCCTGGCAACGGACTTAAATCAAAGAACATGGCATCACTTAATAGGATTATTCCTATTTGGGATTCTTACCTGGTGTATGTCCTATTTATCCATAAAAAGCAAAGAATTAGAGACGATATTCCAAGGGGAACCAATTATCGTTATTCAGCAAGGAAAAATATTAGAAGAAAATTTAAAAAGATGTTTATACAGTATTAATGATTTGCAGGAGCAGCTGCGTATCGGAAATGTATTTGATATAAAAGATGTAAAATATGCCATTGTAGAAAGTAATGGCAATTTAAGTATTATGAGATATGAAGATCAAGAGCCTGTTACTTTAAAGGATATAGGGCTTATGCCTGATAGTAGAGAACCTTTTACTGCAGTAATACTAAATGGGAAATTAATCCATAAAAATCTTAAGATCATGCACATCGATGAAAAATGGCTAAAAAAACAGCTTAACTTAAAGGGGATATCGGATTTTAAGGATGTAATGTATGCAGCAGTCAATAAGAATAAGCAAATATATATCGATGTTTTTAAAGATAATTTATCAGACAATGAAAAAACACCTTTTTAAGGTGTTTTTCTCTCGATATTCCAGCCATCGATAAAGGAACGTTGAATCGCGCCAAACATTCGGCTGTCGAAATGGTCATATTGTTTGCGAAGTTGTTTGATGAATATTTTCATATCTTCTCTCTTTGTTTTTCCATCTGCAGGACAAGGACTTTTTACAACGGGAAGTCCATATTTTCTGGAAAAAGAAATGACTTCTTTTTCAGGTGCGTAGATTAATGGACGTATAGAATGTAAATTAATATCTTCTAAATGGGTAACAGGAGAGAAAGTATGTATTCTTCCTTCATAAAACATAGAAAGAAGCAAAGTTTGAATCACATCATCCTTATTATGTCCAAGGGCGATTTTATTACAGCCCAGTTTCTTTGCCACATCGTATAATGCGGCTTTTCTCATTTTAGAACAAAGAGAGCAGGGTTTTTTTTCCTTTCGTTCCTGAAATATAATTTGACCGATATAGGTATCTTGAACCGTATATCTTACACCAATCTCATCACACATTTTCTTGACAGCTTCCAGATCGAAATTATCAAATCCCAGGGATATCGTAATGGCTTCCAATTCAAACTTTTCAGGATAAAATCTTTGAAGGCTTTTTAACGCCAGAAGAAGTGTTAAACTGTCTTTGCCCCCTGATATTCCAACAGCAATCCGATCCCCATCTTTGATCATATTGTAATCATCTACCGCACGGCGTACATAACTAAGTAACTTTTGCAATTTCATGATTTCATGTTCCTTCCGATCAAATTTATCTTCAATTTAGACTTTTTCATTATATCTGTCTCATCATTCCGATTCAAGTTACATGTATTATCCGGAGTATTATATTTTTATAGGTATAAAATCTGTTGCGGTTTCGTCTAGTTCCTTTAAATTATGCAGATACCTGGAAGGCGTAAGGAGGTTTTTCCAGCCAAATTGATCTTTTACTCTGTTGATATCGGCTCCATTCATTAATGCCAAGCTGGCAGAAGTGTGTCTGAACCAATGGGGAGTAACTTTCTTTCTGATACCTACATTTATTGCAGCTTGCTCCAGCAGCTTTCTGACATAGGAATACGATAGTCTCTGTCCATGAATATTTACAAAAAGAGGTTCTTGATTATTAGGATCCATTTCATAGGATAGGCCAAAGTCCCTTCTATACTGTACAATGTAAAACCATAAGTCTTTTCTTATTTTTACAACTCTCCAGTCCGCGCCTTTTCCTTTAATCCGCACCCCAATATTATTGGAGTGATCTAGATAAAAATCCCCCCAGTTAATAGAGAGAAGCTCATTGATTCTTAAGCCGGTAAAGAGCAGCATAACCCCTATTGTATAATTTCTATTAGAGAGAATTTTATCGTTACTGCTTGCTTTTAAAGATTTTAAGAGCAAATCCACTTCTTTCACGGAGAGGAACTTATGTTGATTTTTATTATCAAATTTGGGTTTCTTCAGAAGTCTAAAGGGATTTACTAAAAAATAGCCAGAATCTTTTCCAAAGGTATACAAACTGCTTATAGTGTTAATTCTTTGAGAAATGGTCGAGGGGGCAAGAGATTTACCATTTGCTTTAACATGCGCCTTCAGAGCTTGCTTATAATTGTTTGCGTTATATACTCCAACATCTCTAAGTTTTTCTATACCTAAACTATTGATGAATAATATGTACTCGTCTACAATTCTTCGATATGTCTTTCTTGAACTTTGAGCTTTTTGATCAAGCCATAATTCAATCAGCATTGAATCATCGGAAATATCACAATGAGCTGAATATTGATTGTTGTTATACAACAACTCATTGGAATCATATTGATCCTCTGAAATAATAGGTAAGTTCATAAAGTCACTTCCTTTTTTGTTTTGTAAATACAATTTTTAGTTTTTTATCTTCTCAATTTAGTTTACCACAGATCATTTTATAAGTACATACGTTTGGTGAAGAAAACCTAAACTTTATTACACTCAATTTTCGTAGAGTAATAATATATTAATTATTGTGAATCACACTATAAATAAAATATAAATATTTAAGGAATTATTTATATATTTATTATTTAACACATAACTATTAGTATTTAATGGAGTGTTAAAAACAAAACAGAGGAAAGGTAAAAATATAAAAGTATAAACATATGATGTTATAAATAAAAAATATCATAGATAAGATTATAATTAATAAAAACATTATTGATATTTGCATATTTATAGATAGTGTCAAGAAGTTTGTGTAAACTACTTCTTGTATGTAAAAGTTAGTTTTCAAACAATTCATTTAGTTCGGCCTGAACTAATGCAAAACCTTTATGTACTCTGGAACCATATT